>Ga0160423_10001766_pt1 | contig 18092 bp, 30 predicted proteins | sample CRUFie14St8metaG_FD_108191 | JGI IMG/M metagenome (GOLD analysis project Ga0160423, IMG submission 108191) | Marine microbial communities from the Costa Rica Dome - CRUD Field 142mm St8 metaG | ecosystem: Environmental > Aquatic > Marine > Oceanic > Photic zone | place: Costa Rica: the Eastern... | reverse complement strand
TTTTCCGGAGGAGCCGCGAGAATAACACCTAGCTTTTCGAAAGTTACGTGTTTTTTGTTTCTGCGGTACTCAAACTCTTTGGCCATAGAAGCAAAGTGACCGTAATGCCAGTCATAGTTTTGTTTACTTGCCATGGTCCATGTTGTACAAGGATGATGCTTGTGGACTGCAGCATAATATAGATTATCACGGATATCGCCAAACGCGTAATAAGTCTGTATAGTTTTTCCAGATCGAGACTTACGCTTTTCTGGCTTACCGTCAAGTAGCCTGTGTGCAGTGCTAAGCATCTGAGCAGATTCCACAATCATCTTAGGAATATGCCTGTCGCAGAGCATTTGAGCTGCCTTGACTGGATTTTTATCTAGTATAAAAATATTCATGTATCACCTTTAAATAATAATATTATAACATAATTTAATTCATTTGTATATATTTATATTTATCTTTAAGTCGAAATGTATACCTCCGGCACTTTTGTTAACTTGATTTGTCTTTCTACAAAATTCTTTTTTTTAAGAACTCTGTTCATTCGATTTATTCTACCTTTCTTTTTTAATTTTGAAGCGTATATGTCTAAATCTTTTACAAGTTTTTCTAGTACCATGTTTCTGCCTTTCTACAATAGTAGAGCTAGTCTTGCAGTAAACCTGGGAAAGCCTCCTCTACTACAGGTCTGGTAAGACCTTTGATGTTTTGTTTATTAATCATTGAAATAACAAGCTTAGCATCTTCAGGGTGTACACCTTCTAATATTCCTATGAATATTTGTTCTCTCTTATATTTCTGCATTTTCTCACCAGGGCCTCCCCTTACAAAATATTTAAATTTTGTATTTTCTCTAAGAAGATTAGCAGGATGATGATGAGCTGGAGATGCGGTATACGGTGGTTGTCCTGTTGGTAAATTCCAAACTACGTTTGAATCCATAGAACCTCTTATTATATCCTTAAGAGCCCAACTTTCATTTTGTTTAAGTAACTTAACTTTCTCGTCTCTAGTACGAGCTTTTGTTACTTCTTCTAGAACTTCAAAAACATACTGTTTCATTCAATAAACTCCTGTACACTATCAATCAAATTATTACAACGTTTAGTAACTAAGTAATTAAATGTCTTAAACTTATTGCTCCAAACGTCTTGTCCTATAAAAGTATTTATAATTTCTTTTCTTAGATCTTGTGGAGTTTCAGTGAGATCAATTAATTTTTTGTTTCTACAATAATTACGATACCACGAAGCTGCATATAACAACTCACCTTCTTCAAGATCTTGTATAATATTATCTATCTTCTTTTTAGACATAGGAGTTTGCCTAAATCCTTCGACAAAGGTATTATCATCAGACAAGATATTTGGTACACCATCACCTTTGTCACCTTTGATAATATGAGTTTGTAAATACAATCTAGGATTCTTTTCTACTAACTCTTTTTTAAGAAGTGGCGAGTATTGTCTTACAAACTTGTACTTTTGTAGTTGTAAGAAGTCTCTATCAGAAGATACAATCATGATCTTTTCAGGATTATAATCTCTGTTTGGATCTGGATTCATAGTAACTATTGTACCTATAATATCATCAGCTTCACAACCATCTATGTGAATGACTTTATATGGAAAGTTTTCTTTTATTTCGTCTTTTACCATATGAAGTATTCTAAATGCTTCACCCCAGTCAAAAGAAGATTTATCTCTATCTTTTTTTCTACCAGCTTTGTACTGCGGAAAAGCTTTTCTACGCCAGTTATTTGCGCCATCAACAGCTATTACAAGTTCACCATACTCTTCTTTATACTTTGTACGATACATTCTTAATGAATTAAGTATCATGTGACGAATAAGACCTTCATCAAAAGTCTTATTAATAATAATACTTGCTAAAGCGATGCCACTATAATCAACTATAATCATGCATATCTCCTATAAACATATACATCCCACAATGTAGCATTTTTCATACCACCTTTAGGATTACCACCATACACAAAACCTTGAGTTGGTTTGCGACCTTTTTTCTCAACTCTAAATTTTCTAGTAGAAGAGCTACAAGCTCTAACGATAGATTTAACCATTTCATATTCTCGCATATCTTGAGGATCTTTTGGATCAAATCTACCAATCCACGAGTCAGATGCTCGATTATGTTTGCCAATGTGTATACCCATAAAATAACTCCTAATTTTTTATTTGATAGTTATATTATACACTATTTTTTAGCATTTGTAAACAAGTTTTTAATTAACTTGTTAAGTGTTTTGCGTGGATTCGGCATCCAATAAAGTTATTAAAGTAATCGTCTCGGAATAAAACATCATTATCAAACTGTAACTTTGTTTCATAATAAGACATCTCGCCTTTTGTCTTACAAAGTTTTAATATTTCTCTTTTGAATTGTTCTTGTCCGTTTGTTTCCACAAGGTTGCGTACTTCATTAGACGAGCCGTAATATTCTTTCCAGTTTGATTCGATACGCGTGCGTACGCGTCTCTTACGTGTTTTTGTGATAGGTAGGGTTTTAGGTTTCCAGAAGTTCTTCTTTCCAATATACTTTTTGTTGGTACTAATTTCTGTAAGTTGATATACGAATCCTTGAAATTCTTCTGGTGTTGTGTCAAATACTGTTTCATTATAATACCACATGCATTTATTTATTCTGAAATATATAATCGTCGCTTTTTGAAAAGTCTTTTTCTAGATTTCTTATTGCTATTTTACTGTTAAATAAAATCTTATCTTCCATAAATTTACTTGAATCTGTTTTTATGTACGATGCTTTAACTACTCTTTCATCCAACTCTACTACTATTTTTTCATATTTAGATTCTTGTATAAGAGTATCAAAAAAGTCTGTGCTATAATAGTAATGACAGTGCTCTTTTAAATGACCTGCAATATCTCTTCTAAATACGTCAGGTACTAGATTTATTATAACTCCATTTTTACGAGTTACTGCATCCATAATTTTAAAACATGTATATTGCGCTTGAAATGGCTCTACGTGTTCTGACGTTCCAGAATTGTAGACTACATCAAAACTGTCTAACATGTCTTCGAAGTCTTCAAATCTAGACAAGTCTTTTACGATTGCTCCGTCTCTACCATTAAGATCTACAGAAGTATGACTCATACCTTTGCTTGTCCAATAGATTTTACCAGTAGTTCCCATGCCTGTCTGATTTCCAAGTTCTAGCATGGATAAACCTTCTAATTTTCCAAAAGCTTTTAAAGTACTTTTAGTAACTAAATCAACTACGTTTTGTTTTAATGACATTCTATTCTTGTACTACTTCTTCAGGTTCTGCCCTTCTTCCACAGACAGGACAGTATTTTGGTTTTACGTACGAAGCCACGTAAGTAGTCTCATCACATTCTTCGCAATCTATCTGGTAATCTTTCAAGGATATCTCTCTTCCTTTTATCAGATGCTTTTGTCCACTCAGCTATTTCTTGCGTAGATCTGCCGCAGCCAATACAAAAATTGTCTTGTAAAGTACAAATCTTAATGCAAGGAGAAACGACTTTAGAAATCGATTTCACAGGCGCCACCGGCGCATGCAGCTGCAGCGAGTGTATCAACATCTGTATATTTTCTTTCTTTTATATCTTCTTTCCAATCAACTGTTTTTAAAGTTGATTGTATCTTATTCCATTTGTGGAGTAAGTACGCATCTTTTAAACAATATTCAGCTGCCATGGCATCCGAATTTAAATAGTTATCTCCAAACTTTTTAAATCTTCTTACCCAGTCTCTTTTCATAGCATTTTCTGAAGTTTCTAGAGATATATCTTCACCAAATCCTTTTGCTGTAGAACATGCATCCCATAAATTATTAAAACATTTTAATGCATCAACTACCATACCAGAGGCAAATACTGCTGCATCACCATATTTTTTAACCATTTCTTTAGAAGTTATTACAGCGGTATTAGGCGCTTGATTATAATCTTTATCGCCAGTCATTGGTAAAAATGATATACCAGCAAACGAATGTCTGTTCTCAAATACATATTTTTCTACCTGATCCCAGTCGTCTACAATGATAGTATTTGATACGTTATGTCTTACTCCTTTGTCAGCGCATAGGTCTTCATTTGTTCCAGCTTCAACCCAGTGTTTTTGAGCTTTCTTTACGAGTTCAAGATGCTTAACACCTAACAAATCATCTTTATACATTGAACCTTTTTTTGGTAATATTGGAAAAGATACCACTACATCTGTTCCGCCAGCTGACCAAACAGAATCTTCTACCATGTAGGGATTAGTTTTCATGATAGCTTGAGTTATCTCTGATTCTTTATTCATTTGCACGTTACGAATGTACATGTTTGAATGTTCGGCATGAATGCCAGATGCTGTCTGTAACAATACAGATGCGTTACCACTTGGCTTTACACAAGTGGTTCTAGCTGCAGAATTAATACCAATAATTTCTGCTACTTGCTTATTAACATCTTTTACTATCTTAGCGCCTTTTTGCAGAATTTTCTCGTCAAAAAGTATGTCTGGATTATTCATCCAACCAGTGATTGAGACTCCAAGTAAAGCTTCTCTATCAAATATCTTTTTAGAAGTATCTGATAAAAATTTGAAGTCAGTGTACCCTGCTTGTAGGGTACCGAGGATAGACGCTGCTCGGCATGCCTTATAAAAGTCTTCCTCGGTATTGCATTTGCCTCCGTTGATTTCAGTCAGGTTACAACCTTGCCAACCTGATTTTTTATTGATCTGTGGATACATACCAATCTCAACACATGGATTAGTAGTATGTTCTGTAGATTCAACGAAGACGAACCCGGGTTCGCCAAATTGTTTGACTGATTCCATTATCTTGCCAAACTCTTCTGAAGTAGTTTTATCTCTTACAATAACTGCAGAGTTGTTTGATCTACCTCTTTGCGGATTCTCCATGAACCAGTTTCCAGTTTTTGCTTCCATCATCTCTTTATCATCTGGAGAAAATAAGCAAATTGTTGCTGATCTTCTTACTCCACCTGATAATACAGCGTCAGCTGCATGCATTGTGATGTCGTATGCATTAATTGGTTTTATTGATACTGGATCTTTCGAGTCTAATACAATACCTTGTAATAAATGTTCTATCTTGTCTAAAGACCTACGTAAGCCGTTTGGCCCTGGTGCCTTAAATCCACCTGATATGTAAGCACCTTTTGGTCTTATTTGTGATAAATCGAAGTATACTCTTCTTCCTTCGTATTCTGGATATTTACCTCCACCAACGAAAAAAGAAGACATTAATACGTCTAAAGCTGAAGCCCAACCTTCAATTGAATCTTCAACTATGTAACCTTTCGCCTGTTTAGTTCTATTTTGTATCTTAGGTAATTTTTTAATATGGTGCTTTTGTACAGAGAATCCTGCTCCAGCACCGCATAATAATATATAAAAGACCTCACCAAAAAATTCTGGTCTGTCAACATAAGATGAAGTACAGTTGTACATTCTCATCTGATGTTTCATTAACTGTTCACCACCAAACTGTAAAGCTCTTTGAGCGCCAAGAACTCTTTGCTCTTTATACGCAGTTCTTGCTTCGTCTAAATATGGTTGTAATGTATTATTCTGTACTTTATAATTATTTTCGTGCATACCTATAACACGATCTACTGCTTCATCCCAGGATTCATATCTACTTTCGTCGTCTTTAAAACGAGAGTAGCCTTCATAAAATTTAGTCTGAGACAAAAAATCCCTTGTGTCAACAATCTTATTTTGCTGCATCTTTTCCTCGTAATTTTGGTTTAATTTTTTACTGTTATAACTATTATATATTAAAAATCAATCTTTGTAAACAACTTTTTCACTCACCGTCAAAATATTTTTTTATCATTTCTAATACATCGTCATATTTAGCTATTTCCATCATCTGTTTTTCGAGCTCTTCCATTACTTGAGGATGCTCTCCAATACCAGCTGGATTATTCATATACACTTGAGCTGTAGCTTTTGCCATGGCGATTTTGCCTTCAGCATGCTTTTTAAGTGCTTTAATCATTTCATTTTCAAAATCAAAATCCATTTTATTTTTCTCCTACCTTAGCATTGACTTTTCTATGTTTATTCCATGCAACCCATCCACCTATTCGTAAAGCCCAATAAGCAAGATAGTTTAAGAAATAAAATCCATTGACTTCAATATTAATATCTCTAAATGTTTTATCCATCCACTGTTGAGATCTAATACCTATAGTCTTTCCATTTTTTAGTAATAGTGTTTCATACTTATATCCATAATCATGAATAAGTCCACCGATTAACAGTACACCGACTGGTGATAAGAATTGAGCTAAGAACTTTGGTACACTTGCGCCATCGAACTTAAACCCTTTTGGTATAACAAAATTTTGTTTATTAATTGAGTAGTTAAAATCTTTTGCAACTTCCCAATGTCTAGTTCCAAATACCCATAACATAAGTGCTCCCCAGAAACCTTTGCCTTTTGTGGCTATTCTAATGGGTTTCATATGAGGATAATCTTTGTAAGTAAAATTTACTCTGTTGTCTATTTTTTTATCGAATAAATTAATAATTAAACCTATGATGACTAGTATAATAAAAACTGTCATAGGCCAAAATTGTTTTGCTAAACTTAAAATAATCTCCATTACTTCTCCTTCTCGATAAGCCATTTAATACCATCATTATTATGTATTACGACTTCTTCTATCACTTCAAGTTTTTTTTCAATTTTATTAACTTTTATCTCGTCCCATAACATATTGGCAATTAACGACGCCACAATTGATTCAAACACTATTTATTCTCTTTTGGTTTCACAGCTTCTTCATAGTAAAGAATAACTTCTTTCTGTTGTTCTATATATCTTTTTATCTGTTCGAAGTTTAAAGCTAAATTTTTAAATGATGCTGGATCGAGTCCATATATTACAAACTCTCCCATACCAGCTTTTACTTTTTTAATAACTTCAGGTAGATTCTTTTCGGTTATTACAATAATCTTTGCTTCCAGCATTTTAACTGCTTTTGGTTTTTGAGCGACCGCAATAGTTGGTGCTATTACTTTCTCGACCGTAACAATTTCTTTTTCTGGTTTCCAACTACAGCTACTTAGTAGCAGTATTGATACCGTTAAACATGTTAACAACTTCTTCATTTATTTTCTTTTCTGTAGCTTTAGGATCTGCAATACTATTTTTAACTATATCAGTTTCTGCAAGTATCTTTGAAATCTTTTTATTATTTTCTTCAGCAATAGTTAACTTGTTATTTAAGTCTTTAGTTAACTTAATTTGTTTTTCCATATTTTCTTTAAGAGCTTTTATGGTAGAGTCTTTTGCTTTGACCGCAACTTCAAGCTTTGCATTGTTATCTCTTAATACTGCCATACGTTGCATAGTGTCATTATATACAAAATAGGCGCCATACCCTATGCCGCCTAGTATCACTAGCACAAATAAAAAGATGTAAATTCTAGCCATGATAATCGTCCAGATATGTTCTAAATCTCTTTAGCAATACTGGCAACTTGTCTTTTTTTCTTCTTCTATCGTGCATTGTTGTCGTCTTAAGTCTTGGACCCATGGTCTTCGTATCTTTAGGAATACCTGCAACTGCAGTAGTAGTTACATTTGATTCACTAGAAGCTTTTGCTTGAGCCATAGCTTCTGGAGAAGGAGCTCCTTTTTCGCCTTTCTTGCGCATGCGCTTTCCAGATTTTCTTCTCTTATTAATATTGTGCCATAGACCTAAATTTTTTTCTTCTATATCTTCTTTTTGCATTTCCTTAGTCTTCTTTTTCATTTTATTTATGTAAGCTCGGTAGACAGCAGCTGCTGCTGTTTTTCCAGCCACTCTTGCTCTTTGTTCCATAGCTATTGCAGCTTGTATCTTGTGGGCGTGCTTTCTACCAGACTTTTTTATTTTAGCCACTGATGCTTTTGCATCAGCCGGAGTTGCAAACTTCAATCCATGAATTGTACCTTTTGGATTTTCATCAGTATATAAATCACTGTGTTTATCAGAACCTGCAGGTTGTCCTTTTTTTCTTGGTATTCTCTTTGTAGCCTCGAACATGTCTGTACTTGGACTCTTACCAGATTGCTTAACAACTTTTAAATCATCACCTACTAATGGCGAATACTTTTGAGCTGCTTTCTTTGCTCTTGCTTCTGAACTATGCATACTAAACGTGTATCTCGACTTTGGCGCGTTTGGATTTACCACAACGTGAGTGTATGGTTTTATTTTACTTCCTTTTTGTCTGCCTGATACTCTCATCTTAGTAACTCGCTAGCTGTAACATATATTTGCCTGTTAGTGTTGACGTGCGTCGCTTCATATATATCCACACCAAACACATCTCCAACAGGGAAACACTCTTCTTTTATTCTTACCTGATCTTTTGGCCAAACTAATTCGTCACACGTTTTATTTAATAATTTTGCACTAGTAACTCGGTATATCCCAGGTGATAGTTGTTTATTATCTAATAAGAACCATTCGTTCTGTTCGTTTAAAAAATCTAATACATCCACATTAAATTTTTTACAGATGTCTTCTATTCCTTTTTGTCCAACTTTTTCTTTAATGAGATAGAGCGCGCTCGCAAAAGATCCAAGCTTAGATCCACCCCCTGGAAGTTTTGCAACGAGCCTTTTAATGTTAGCGGCAAGGCGAATGAAAGGAGTATAAGCAGACTTTTTTTCATCGTCGTCCAACCTCACACTCTTGTTCCTTTTGCCATTTTCGTCTATTATTCCTAATTTGTACGCATCCCAACTTGTCCAATCCATAACCATCATTCTTATGAATCGAAACGTATATCCTAAATCTGCTGCTCTTTTTAATATACCCATTAAATCTTCCTTAACACGTTAACTACTTCCGGATCCATAGTTATTCCAGTATACTGATCGTTTTTAATATAATTTAGAAATATTAAAAATGGTTTCATAACTGGCCAATGTTTATCTTCTAACTTAAAATCTAATATATTCAAAGCAGCTTCAATACCAAAAACATTAAAAACAACAATTAAATGATTGAGAATTAATCTTTCAGAAAGTTCATCACTTTCTATGTATCTGTTCAACAATCTTTTAATATACTTAAATCTTTTTAAATCCTCATTAAATTCGTCTGCGTCTGCTAACTTATTACTTCTATAATGCTTTGCCGCATAGAGGAAAAGATTTTTATCATTTAATTCTTTAAACCTTAACATAAAATTATATATTAAGATTTACAGTACTTCTTTGAGCTCCTCGATTAAATCAGCTTTATTTTTTCTTCGATCGAGTTCAATACCATGTTCTCTACCAAGAGCTTCAAGTTCTAATTTAGTCATTGAATCTAAATCAGTACCTACTTCTTCTCCAAACCATTCTTCTTTTGCTTCTTCAGCTGTAGTAGGAGATTCTTTTAAAACTTGAGGTTCTGGTTTTATACCAAAAAATTCGTCTATCTGACCTTGTGATATTTTTTGAGATATTAACAACTCTCCAGTTTGTTTATGTTTCCAACCTTGTGGAGTTGGTATCGCGCCTTTCGCCCAATTTGGTGGTTTTATAGCCATTATATTAGTCCTTTTTATTTGTTACTTTATTTACTGCATCTAACAGTTCATTCATGGTTTTTCCAAATATTCCATATTTGTCGATTTTGCTTTCCATTTTAGCTGTTGGATCTTTTATAGGAGTTGCACTTGGCTTGATATTTCTATCGCCACTTGCTACGTTGTCTCCACCAGATCTCTTTTTAGCTTGCTTCATCTTCTTATCAGCTTTAGATTTCTCGTTATCTTCTATAGATTTTTTAACGTCTAAGTCTGCGGCTCCAGACTTAATTTTATCCTGAGCTCCTTTAACCATATCCATGGCTCCTTTAGAAGACTGACTCTTATCAAGCATACCTTCTGGTGCAGTAGCACTTTTGTAATGCGCTGCTCTGTCGCCTTCAAGAACAGAAATTAATTTTTCTCTAAAAGTCATTGTACTCTCTTTCTTTACTGATTCTTTTTGATCTGCAATCTTAGTTGCAGTGTCTTTTTTCATAGTCACCGGATGAGTCTTTCCACCAAAGTTGAATTTCTTCTTACCGGCTTTTGCGGCTGCAGCTGCTGCGCCATGGAAGGCGGTTCTTTCATTTGCTGGAATCTCCTCAGGTATATGATACTTTATACTTTCTTCCATGGGATTCTCCTTTACATCCATACGTGAGCCACATAGGCTCCAAGTACAGCAACAATTAGTGCCATACCAATCTTATTTATAATTCCTACAGTTCTTGAGTTATCATCGACTGTTTTCTGTATCTCGTCTAATTTTACTGAGAGTTTATTTAGTCTTTCTCTCATGTTTTCATGATCGTCTTGTAATGCTATAATCTTCTCCTCTGCTCTTGCCAAAGAAATCATAGCGTCTGCGAGCTTATCAATCTTTTGCTCTATTCTATCTAATCTTGATTCAGTTGTCTCGTTCTGAGCCATCTTACTGTAATCCTTCAATATTTGGTGTATGAGATCTTTGTCCATAAATATATTTATGTGATGTCATAAAATTGACACCAATAATAATATGACAGTTATTTTTGTCAAAAAATTGACAGTTCATGATTTACCTTGACCTCTATACTTTTTAAAACTTCTTCTCTTATGTTTGTTCATTGTTGAAAAAATAGGCTTACGTCCAATTGTAGTACCATGTTTTTTTGGTTCATGTATTTTAACTGAACGAAATAACTTAGCCATTACTCAGCTTTCCATATTGTCCATACACCATAAGCTATTGCTATACCTGCAGCAATCTTTGCCAATGGAGATAAAAATAATATCATAAGACCAAGAGCAATACATACTGCTCCGTCCATAGATGTTCTTTCTTTCATTCTTTTTGTTATCCAGTTTTTAATCATTACCATTTTTCCTTGTCTGCCCAATACGCCGCTGACATCTTGCCTTTAGCTATGTTTTTAGCGTGTCTGGCTTTAAATGATTTACGTCTTGCTTTTTGTCTGTCAGACTCTCCTTTCTTTGGAGCTCCAGCAGTACTTACGCCTTGTTGACCAAATCTAATAGTCTTAACTTTGTCACCATCTTTAGCGACTACAATATGACTACTAGTCGGATGATTTGGAGTACGTTTTGCTTTGTTAAATCCTGATACTCCAGCTCTCTTGAGTCTTGGATCTTTTTCTTCTATAAATTTTTTGAATCTATCCAAACTCATGGCCTGCTATCCTTCTCATTTGTTTATTAAACTCTCCTTGATCTGGCTTTGACTTATATAACTTTTTAGTAAGTGCGCTGTTTTTCTTACCTTTAATTCTATACTTATAACCTTTTTCCTTATGTTCAGGATCTGTAGTTTTTACTAATCTTCTTTTGTATTGAGCTTCATAAGACTCTGGTCCTTTTGGAGCATCTGTCTTTCCTCTCATACCTTCTTTCTTAGTTTTATTTTCACCGGGTGTCATGCTCTTCATAAGTCTAACTGACTCAGGAGTACCATAATCATACTTGTATTCTTTAATTTTTTCTCTTCCTTGTGCCTTATCTCTATAAATCTTTTTTACTGTTTGTTTAGTAATTCTTTCTATGTCTTGTATAAGAGACGGCTGCTTTACTATCTTTCTAAGTTTTGCCTTAAGTTCGCCTGGGGTTTTAGCATCCATGTACATCTTAGGTAAGCCATCAATAGTAACTTCAAAACTAGTTTCTCTTTGTAAAGCTCGTTTTAGCAGTTCTTTTCTAGTATCATCGCGTTTAGCTAATGCAATATGACCTCTTGCTTTTTTCGCTATTTCTTTTGCACGCTTACCTGTATCTCTCATCCAATCAGGCCTTGCTTTTTTACTTGGTCCTCTTAAGCCACGAGCGATCTTTGCTTTAGCTTTTAACTTCATAGATAGTTCTGGTATATTTCTATCCAGTTCTGGTTTAGTTCTGTTTCTATTAAGTTGAGAGAATAATTTCAAGTTATTACCAGCTAACTTAGCTTCTTTTTGATTATCACGTTTATCCAGATAAGCTGCAATAGCCATCTTATGTCTCTTCTCTTTAGACTTACCTTTAAACTGAGGAGCCTTAGACTTTCTAAAGTCTTTTACGTAATCTCCGGCCGTTGCGTTTTTTCCTAGTGGCATACTACTTTGCTTTCATTGCTGTTTGCATGGCTTTCATGAGATTATTCATATCTTTTGAAAGAACTTGAATGTATCTACCTCGTTCACCATAGTTGATTTGATAACCTATACCACCTTTAAGACGTGTCTTAGTAATTTGTATTCCAAATTTATCATAGACATCTTCGCCTTCTTCAATTTTTTGAGGTTGTACGACATCAAGTATTGCTTGTCTTAAACTCATTTCATGCTCCCTACTTTTTTACGTGTACCTATAGATCTTGTATCGCCTTTATCCATCATGCCTTTCATACCGGCTGCTGGATCTGACCTACCGTGATAACCTTGCGCGTACCCTGGTTTTAATTTTTTAATCTTACCGCCTTTGGCCTTAAAAGCATCGATTGCTTTTTGATGTGCCGCCTTTTCTGCGTCAGTCATTCCTTCTTTTTTTACAGGTTTTTTCTTAATTCTTTCGCCTGTTGAATAATGATAATCATCAGCTTCTTTCTTTGCTAATCTATTTGTAGCTCTATCGATACCTCTCATTCTCATTGCTGCTTTACGCTCTGGACTTTTCTTATAATCTGTATCTGGTCCACCAAGTTGACTTATTGCATCTTTAGTAGCTTGAGATCTACCTTTGAAATATACATCTCTTGCAGCTTTACCAACATATCTTTTTGCAAGACCTTTTGATATTTCTTTTACTTGAGTACTATCTTTGATGTCTTTAGTTAATGTTTTGACTTGACTACTGTGAGTAGCAACAGCTTTCTTTAATCCTTGATTACACCTTTAACTGTCTTAACATCTTTTTTGTCAAGTGCTTCGCCTACTGACTCTTTTTTCTTCTTCTTACCCTTACCACTAAGATCGGCATCGGCACCATAATAAGTACCTTTACCTTTTCCTATGTAAGAGTTAACTCTTGCCATTCCCCACTGCTGTGGTGTTGTCCCTGGTCTATGACCAGTTCTCCAAGCCGCCATGCCTCTATTATATACTTTCTTTAGAGTGCCTAAAGAAATTCCAGACTTGGCTGCTTTTTTCTTGAGTCCTTCGTTCTCGAATAACTCTATGAAAGTAGTAAATTTAAGCATTTGCTGCCCCTTTGTTTTTTAGTTTTCTAATTTTAGCTCGATCTAACATGCGTGCATGTTTCATCTTGTCAACGGCTTTTTCTCTCTCAATCTTTTTCTTAGCTAATTCTACTGCATCTTCTCCGTACATTCTTCTGTACTTAAGTGTATGTACACTTGGCTTAGTCTTAGCTGTCTTATCTCCCGGAGCTTGTTTATAAGCTGCAGGATTATCGTCATCATATTTACCGTACTTTTTAAAATGTGCAAGTCTTTTTTTCTTGGTAGACTTACCTAAACCTTTATAATATACTGAAGGCTGACTCCCTTTTGCCTTTTTAACGTCTTTATCTTGTGCAACTTCTTTTTTTCTTTCTTTTTCTAGAAGCTCCACAGAATCAAGCCATTTTCTATAGAACTTGCCGTTTTGTTCAATAATAACATAATTAGATCCAAGACTGGTAACACGAGCGAGTTCGTCACTGCCCACGACAGTAACACTATCACCAATATTAAACAGGTTTCCTTTAACATATTCCTCTCGTTTCTCTGAAACTGGAGCAAAATTTAAAGTGTTATGGTACTGTTTAACTTCTTTAAGACCCATACCTTTTCTGACTTGATTATAAGCTTTTTTAGCTTCTGCATTTGAAACACTTCTTGGCAATCCTTGAGTAAACTGAGAAAAGTTTCCTTCCGCTGCAACTTTTCTCATTTTTGATGCTGACATTCCTGAGACATCGTCTGCATCTGGATCCCTTTCTCCAGCTGATATGGTATTAATTCTATTGAAGTTGTACAACCCGTGTCTAGATTTAACACCATTATATTTATTGAGTAAGGTATTGAACTCCATGACTCGGTCTGAGCCGACGACCATGGTTAAATTCTTATACCCTTCGTTAAATAATCTAGTAGCGACATCAAATACACTTTTAATCTTTTTGTCTAGTATAACTTGTCTTGCGTGCTTAGGAAAGAATTTTCTAACCATCTTCACTTTTTCTTGATATGGCAATGGATTTTTCTTCTTATCCTCGCTTTGAGATAAGAATATTTTATATTGATTCTTTCCAGATTTTTTTGCTAATTCATTCATTAATTTTTCATGACCAGTTGTAGGAGGATTCATTCGACCAAACGTAAAAAATACGGTCTTTTCTTCTTCAACTAAGTACTGTTTAAAAGAACTTATCATTATCCTTTTTTCCTTTGAACCTCTGCCTTACGAACATCTTTAAACATTCTCTTCGCTATTCTGTTAATTCTTGCTTGAAGAGCTGGTTTTTCCAGTCTCTTTTCTATTTCTTTTTTTCTAGCAAAAGTTAATTCTTTCTTTGGTATTCCTCTTGTTAATTTTCTCGCGATCTGATCTCTAGCTTGTCTACGAGCTCTTCTTAACAATTTATCTTTATTAGCCATTTTTCTTTTGGCTCTTTCACGTCCTATCTTAATTCTTGTTTTCATTCTCTTCATAAGTCTAGAACGTTTCATTCTTTGTTGTAACGTTAAAGCTTCTTCAACGTTTTCTTCATAGATCTTGTCCATTTCTTTTTTAACTTTAGGATCTTTTAAGAGATCTTTTGAAATCTTTTGAATAGCTGTCTTCTTGTCTATTTGAGATCTCATGTTAAATCTTTTATCTCTTATTATCTTTATTGCAGCTTTGACTTGATCTGCTGAAGATAAATTCTTTATTGCTTCGTCAACTGATTCTATTTTATTTGTTTTAGGATTTACACCAAGAATTTTTTTAACCATCTTCATTGCTTCTAGTCTAGAAACTTTCATTCCTTTTGAGACAAGATTAACTGCTTGATTAAAATTTTTGGAAGGACCCATAAACTTTTCAGCTCTCTTTAAGTTCATTGGACTCATTGATGCTTCATCAATTGATTCTTTATGAATATCCATTCTAGTTCCAGATTGAGTCTTAACGTAATTCTTTACTTTATAACCATGCTTCTTTGCAAAAGCTTGTCCGTCTTTCTCTTTATGATAACTCTTCATATGTAGGTGTAGATGTTTATCACCTGACTTTTTAATCATACTTGGAATTTTTTTAACACTCATACTTCCGTTTGAATGTGTTTGAGCGTCGCGATGAGCGTCATCATGATTGATAGCTTCTCTTTGCACAGAGTTATATAAGTCGTCTTTAGCTTGCGTAGCAACTTTCTTGCGCATGTATTTACTTACGCCTTTTTTACCTTTAACCGGTACTTTTAAATTTGGAAGTTTTTTGTCTTTTTTCATCGACAGTTCGTTCATCAAGTCGAAAAAAGATTTTAATTGGGCCATCAGTTCCTCCCTGGTTTATCCCATCCTTTTAATATATCTGGCGAAAAGTTTGCGTATGAGAACTCCATACGGTCCACAATTTTCACGGCATCACCACCAAGTTTGTCAATAGCTACGTAACCTTCTTGACCAGTTGTTTGATAACCATTTTTTGTTTTCAAAAAGGTTTGTGTACTATTTAACTTATTAAGTATATTTATAAGTTTTAATTTCGCTAGAACTATAGATTTTTGTAATTCAAACATCATTTGTAAACTTATTCTGTTCTGCGGAGAGAAGAAGCTTAATATCTCGTCAAGCTTCTTCTGCTGTCCGGATTTACCTTTCTCTGTTTTTCTCTTATCAATTTCTTTTTGATATTTTTGTTTTATGTAATTGATCAGTTTATTTGTATGCGTCTTGGTATCACCAATAACTTGACCCGCTCTGACAAAAGTATTGTTAAATGTTTCTATCAGCTCAGCTATGTTACGGTTCTTTTCTAGTTGTCTTAGAGTACTTCCGGATATTTTATTAAATATCCTTCCACAGTTACTAAGATGATCGTTAACTTCTTGAGTATCTTTTTTTGTCATAGTAAATTGTGTCATATCTCTCAACATCGCATCTTGTGACCATACTGTATTTGAATTCTTAAACTTACTTATATCCACTCCGTAACTCGCTTTCATCGACTCGAACGAGCTACCTTTGTACGAAGTGTGCCAAACTATTCCTATCTTTGCCGCCTTTGCTTTTTTGGCAGCCATTGTTCCTGTTGGTATGGCGTACATTATCGTATTTGGATGAAAAGTAAGATATGACTTTCCTTTAATCTTTTTTGTTTTTAAATCGCCCGGACCAAATAAAAAGTCTCCTTGTATTACTCCTTTGATTCCTAGGGCTGGTAAATATTTAAGAGCGTTCTTTAGTTTTAAATTAAGATCGCCGTCAGTATCGCTATCAACATCAGAAGTCGTTTTATATACCTTCGGATTCTTGTTGAAGATTCCTTTTTTCGCAACAAAAAACTGTCCGTCCGTAGGGTCGATCCCGCAAAATAGCGCCGGCGCACCGTCCCACTTGACCGAGACTTTACCATCTTTGACACCTCCTAACATGTCTCTTAAAGAACGTAAAGCGAGTATCGCTTCTCTCGTTCCATTGACTCCGCCATAGAGAACCTTATCCTCTATATGAGTCATATGAGTATTTTTTTGTTCAGTTATGAAATCTATAAAGTTCATCGTAATGGTTTTATATCCTTTAAATTAATACTTGGTTTTATTGTACCACTTGTTATTGCTTGCATTTCAACGGCTTTTGAATCTATTCTACCAGCGGCGATGATTTCACCAACTTTATTTGGATTAGCTTTACTGTACATAAAAACTAAATTTGTTCCGCCAAAATATTCGCCTGCAACTTTTGCGTAATCTTTTTCTATTTGAGACCAAGCTTTTGGTTCTAGTTGTTTTAATTTTGCCATTTGTTTTCTATTAATTTCAGATATGGCATTTTTTTTACCATCGTTAGCCGCAATCATTTCACCGTCATATTTCTTTTTTAATGCTTGTGCTTTGGATAATATAGGAGCTAGCTCACCTTTGCCACCTAATTTAAATCCTTCAATTTGTTGACGTCCTATATTAAAGGTAACTGATTTTGCTTCGTATTCTTTTCCTCTAACATATAAGTCAACACCGGCACTACCACCACCACCAACTTTTGAATTGTCTATTAAAAAATAAAGTAACAACTCTCCTGGGCCTATGCCGCTTTGATCAAACTGATACATATTAAAAAAGTGTGTAGCATTTTCTTTTTTAAGTTCTTTTACTGCCGCATTGATTTTTTTAACATTGAAATCTTTCATAAACATATCTTTTTTAGAAAACTTAGGAAACTGATTTTTTGTATAAAGATATCGTATTGACGGCTGCAATTCTGGTTTTAAATCTCTTACATCGATATTAAATTTAGTTACTTTTTCAGCACGCCTTATAAATTCAAAATCAAGACCTGTTGTGTCTGCCATAGACATCTCCTTTAAAAATGTTCTAAATCTTTGCATGAGCTTTTCCTCTAGTTATATTATACACTATTTATAACAGTTTGTAAACAAAAAAAAGCACCCGAAGGTACTTTTTTTGAGTCGAACTCGAGTCCCTTAACTAGTTAAGTGAATTAGAATCTTGTAAGAAACCTAGCGATATGATGTACCCATGGTAGTAGCATTACCGCCATGAATAAGTTTGCGCCACTATGTGCTAGTGCTATTCGTAGAGTATCGCCTTTCGGCATGCCGTCTGATACAAAGAAACCTGCGAGCCATATAGTACCAGTAGTTCCTATGTTTGCTCCAAGAACTGCTGCTATGGCTGCTGGTAGTGGGAGAGCTCCACTTGCAACGAGAGCTATGATTGCAGTGGTAGATAACGATGAAGATTGCCAGAGTAACGTCATAACAATTCCACCTATAAACATATAAAATGGATTACCTAAAAAAAAGTTTAAGTGTTCTAAGTTTCCCATGGATTTCATTCCACCTGAAAACATTTTGAGTCCTATGTAGAATACAACCAATCCTACGAGTGCCGTGATTACGGGATTACCTAGTTCCATTTTGCTA
>Ga0160423_10001764_pt1 | contig 18102 bp, 10 predicted proteins | sample CRUFie14St8metaG_FD_108191 | JGI IMG/M metagenome (GOLD analysis project Ga0160423, IMG submission 108191) | Marine microbial communities from the Costa Rica Dome - CRUD Field 142mm St8 metaG | ecosystem: Environmental > Aquatic > Marine > Oceanic > Photic zone | place: Costa Rica: the Eastern... | reverse complement strand
GACGATCAAGACGAGGAGGAGCATGGGATCCGAAGCGCAGAGGAAGAGGGTGAGCATCCTCGGGTGCGGCAAGCTGGGGATCAGCATGGCGCTCGTTTTCGAGCAGAAGGGGATGGATGTGATGGGACTGGATATCTTCCCGACCTACGTGGATGCCATCAACAACAAGACCCTCAAGAGCGGCGAGCCAAGGGTGACGGAGCTCCTGCAGAAGTCCACGAACTTCAAGGCCACGTGTGATGTGGACGAGGCCCTGGACTTCTCGGATCTTTACTTCATTGTCGTGGACACCCCGTGCACGGGGAGCAGGCACTACCAGCAGTTCTACGACCACGGAAAGCTCGGCAACATCCTCAAGCTGATCAACGAGCGCGACAGGCTCAGGAACAAGCACATCGTCATCTCCTGCACGGTGATGCCTGGGTACACCAACACCACGGGCAAGTTTCTGGTGAAGGACGCCATCGAGAGGGGCTGCACGCTGAGCTACAACCCCGAGTTCATCGCCCAGGGGGACATCGTGCGCGGCCTTCTCAAGCCGGACATGGTGCTGATCGGCGAGGGGAGCCAGGAGGCCGGGGACAGGCTCGAGGACGTGTACCTGAACAACATGTGCGACAATGTCCCCGTCATCAGCAGGATGTCGTGCGACAGCGCGGAGATCACCAAGCTCTCGATCAACTGCTTCATCACCACCAAGATCTCCTTCTGCTCCATGGTGAGCGACATGGCCGACCGCACCCCGGGAGCCAACAAGTTCGACATCATGCGTGCCGTGGGAGCCGACGCGAGGATCGGACAAAAGTGTCTGATGCCTGGGTACGGCTTTGGCGGACCCTGCTTCCCGAGGGACAACCGCGCGCTGGGTGGTTACGCGCGTGCCCTCGGCGTGGAGCCGCTGATTCCGGACGCCACCGACAGGTACAACGAGATCCACTCCACCAACATCGCTAAACTTATTTTGGGCGAGGTGAGCGGCGAGGCCCAGGGGAGTGCCAGAGCCATGAAGAGCTCCAGCCATCTTTACGCCGCTGGGCAGAAGGCCCTCCAGTCGCAGGACACGTCCGCGTACTGCGAGCTGGACCTTGCCAAGAAGCGCGTGGTCTTCTCGGACGTGTGCTACAAGCCAAAGTGCACCGTGCCCATCATCGAGGAGAGCCAGAAGCTGATGGTCGCGTTCCTGGTGGCCTCCGAGCTCCCAGAGGACTTCAGCGTCATCATCCAGGACAGGCCGGACATCCTGCACGAGGTGCAGAAGAAGCACGGGCCCCTGTTCAAGTACGAGACCTACGCCTAGGTTGGCCTTCGGGCACCTTGGAGGAGGCCATTTTTCAATTGCTCTAGATTAAGTTGTACAAAGTTTTTTCTTTCTTTCTTTTATCTTCTCCGCGGGAGGGTCGAGGCGCTGCCCCGCTGGCAGTTCTCCAATCCCCGTGCCACTGCGACTTCCCCCCCAACAAAGGACGTCAACCTCACTCCGCCGTCGCGACGTCAGCCTCCGCCAGGGGCTCAAAGCCCTCCCTCATGTCGCTGAAGTTGCCGGTCGGCCTCATGCTCCTTCCGGATACGAGCCCAGCCGCCTTGTCGTACGCCGAGGTCAAAGTTCCCAAAATCTGGTTCTTCCTCGGTTCGTCCAGGACCTTGGTCCAAACGAATCCTCCAGCGGCGCACATGACGCCCATCACGACCAGGAACACGAAGAAGCTCGCCACCCCACTCATTCCGGACTTGGTGGTCGTCTTCTCCACAGAGTGCCCGTTCCCATCCGTGTCCCATGGCAGGTAAGGCGTGTCCTTCCCGCCCTTGTGCTTGGGCTTGATGATGTGCTTGCGCGTGCACACGTCCGACCGGATCTCCCTCAGCCCCGTGACAGACGGGATGTACTTGCCCTGCTCGATGATCCAGCAGGTATCCTTGCTCGCAGAGTGCCTCTGGATCTTCTTGCACTTTCCGTGCGCGGCGTCCCACTGGTACCCAAACTCGCACTCGTAGTCCGACTTGTCGCAGTCGCAGCTCTTCTTCAGCGGGCTTGCGTGCTTGTACTCCTTCGAGTTGAAACAGAAGCTGTCGAGCTTTCTCCTCTGGTAGGTGTAATGCCCGCCGAGCTGGCAGGTATCCGGGGTGAAGGAGACGCCCTCGTACTCGCTGTCGTCGCACTTCCTGAAGTCCTGCAACAGCTTCATGAAGTCCACGTTGACCAGGGTACCCTGCGGCTCGCGCATCATCTTGCCTTTGCACTTTGCAGTGGCAGAGTTGTCCGTGAAGTTGTTGTTCACGCACTCGGTTCCCTGGAGGGAGAAGATGTGGCTGGCGCTGTCGTCCTCCACACGGATGTTCGATACGTGCATGGCCTGGTCCATGGCGACGGGGCCCTGCCAGCACCTGCCCTCGTCCGTGGAGAAGAAGAACTCGTCCGTCACGCCTGCAGACTGATGCCTGGCGGCGACGATGATGCCGCCGTGGTCGCCAATCTCGTAGATGTTTGGGCCCTCGAGGACCTGCTCCCAGTTGTGCCCGCCGTCCCTGCTCAGGAACGTGCAGTGGTTCGCCGGGTTGGTGTCGAAGTCCGCGCCGACGTTGCCCACACCCATAATGACCCCCGGGGCGTTAGCATGGCTGTACAGCGGCGGGATAGCATTCGTGCCAGTGTGCCACAGACCCTCCACGTGGAGGTGGAGGTTGCAGTTGCTGGTGCCTGGAACGCACCTCCTGCAGCTGGCGTCCGCGTACTTGGTGGGAGCTGGGATCTTGCCCCACGTGGCACCGCCGTCAAAGGTGATCTTGGAGAAGACGTCGTCGTAGGTGGGAGTGGGGGAGTCCAGCTTATGCCAGTCAAAGACGTTGGCGATGAAGGTACCCGGGACGCCGTCGATCTTGAGGAGCTCGCACTCGTAAGCGTCGCAGAAGATGGTCTTCAGACTCAGCGTCGACAGGGCGACCTCGTTGCCAGTGGTGTACGCGTACGCGGTCTTCAGGTCCATGCCGTGGGCCTGGATCTCGTGGACCGCCGTGATGATGGCCCCGCCGGCGTCGCCCTCCGAGATCGCAAAGTGGTGAGTGGCCAGGGCGACGGGGAGGCAGACCTCCTTGAAGTCCCTGCCGCCGTTCTCGCTGACATAGAGGTGGGCATGGTCGTCATCCGTCGCAAGCTCGTGGCTCCTCTTGTTCCCGTGCTGGGTCTTGCCCTTGTAGTCCTTAAGGGAGCATGACGCCGGGGCGACGAGGTACACCAGTGGGCCGACCTTCTTCATCAGGTTGCCGCAGGAGAAGACCTTCTCGTGCTTGGACCCAAACCAGTCGTCAGACCTCACAAAGTGGATGTTCTTGTCGTAGTTGTACTGCCACCTGTCCAATCCCTTGACCTTGTCGAGGTCCTCGTACACGGTCGCCAGGATCGTCTTCTCAGTGTAATCGGACTTGACCTTGGAGGTCACATTGGCCTCCACGTCAACGCCCCAGTTGGCCTCCCAGAACCCGGCAATCCTCTTCTGGGAGTTGCGCGTTATGTTCCCCCAGGTCTCCCCAAAGTCGAAGGACACGTAGAGGTCCTTGACGCAGGACGAGTCGTCTGGGCCGTACAGGCACGCCTCCCTGGGCACCAGCGCCATGACGTAGTCCGCCTTCACAGGGTTGAGCATGTAGCTGCCCATGAAGTTGAAGAGGCCTGCCGGGGCCTTGAAGGCCTTGACCGTCGCGCCAAAGTCCCTCGACAGGAAGTTGTACTGGCCCATCCCCTGGAAGAAGACCATGTTTGGCTTGGCGGGCGAGACGTCCATGTTCACAATGCCGGAGAACTCCGAGGTGTTCTTCCCGGCCGCCTGCATGAGGGCGTTCTGAAAGTCCACGCTGAGGTCCTGCCAGGACCCGGTCGAGCCCGAGTCCTTGGACCGCCACACGACGCTCCCCATCGTCGATATTCTCGGGTAGGTCTGGGCCAAAACGATATTGTCGTTCTCCCCGATCCACCTGGTGGACAAGATCGGTCCGGACACGGAGTCCACCTCGACCTGGTCTTTCGTCGTGGCGTGGGTCGGGCAGGTATCGCCCCCAAGGGCCCCCCCGAGGAAGCCCTGTTCCCTCGCCCTCTCCACCATGTCGTTGCAGGGCTGCCCGGGACCGCACTTGGCGTCCACCACCATGGCCAGGGAGCACACAAGCACGCACACCCACAAGGCCCTCATGGCTCCGCTTTTCGCGTCCATTCGTGCTCAAAGCTCACGCCTTGGTCAGGGACTGCGGCGTCTTTCTTTCGTTTTTCTGTCGGACGTTGGGTGGGGTAAGTAGAGGTGGTGGGGGGGGGCGAACTCTTCCCAGTACACCCGGACCTTGCCGCGAGGCTTCGTCCAGTCTCTGCCGACCCCGTTGTCACGTCGATCGTGTGATTAATGTTTCCCCTCGAAGTTCCCCTCGCGTTTCTCTCGCACCGGGCTTGGTCTCGTAAAAACCTCAGCAACTCACAGGAGAGCTGTAGCACTTGGCGTCAAGACCGGTTTTCTACTCTCACTCTCTCCCGAAGACGATCGATCGGATATTTACCTGACCCCCGACTTAACACTCATTTTACGCCCTTACACTCATCTTACCACCATCCAAATCCAGCATTTTTAAAACCGCACAAGGGCACGAGCTGCTGAGAAAAGGGCGGGGACGGTGAGAGGCTGAGGGGCTGAGGGGCGAGGCGATGGCGGGGGACTGGTTCGCCGACAGCGAGGGGGACTCCGACCTCGGAGGCCGCGCGAGGAACGACACGGAGTCTCACGAGGTCGTCGACTACGCGTTCGGGCCGTCGGATAGCGAGAGCGAGAGCAACACCGAGAAGCTCAAGGAGCTGCTCCGAGACGACTCGAGCAAAGATGTCACCTTTGTGGGGACTGCGAACAAGGAAGGCGGCCTGCCTGACGTGGACCTGGGAGTGTACTCCTCCGTGGGAGGCGGGGCCGGAAAGACGACGGAGACGGGGAAGGGGCGGCCGAGGGTGGGACGCCGTGCCGCGAAGCCCGGGGCGACAGATACAGCCGCGCCCAAACTGGAAGAGCTGAAGAGGTCGCCAGCTCACAAGCCGAAGGTCGAGGCCCCGGCATCGGCGGCAGGAACCGGGTTCGTAAACAACGCCCTGTACGTGTCACCTGAAAAATCGAGCGAGAACCTGTCTCCGCGAGCAGAGAGGTCCGCGAGCTCGGTGACGGGGGAGTGGTCACTGGATATGGACCAGCTTCTGCCGGACAGCGCGCCCAAGCCGAAGCTCGGCAGGCGTCAGGGCCAGAGGCCGCCGAAGTCTGGCGAGCATGAGGGAGAGGCCACCTCGAAGGCCGCCGCAGCCTCGTCGGACAGGAGGCGGTCCCCCCAGCAGGAGAAGCTTCCCGCTCTCGGGAAGTCTGCGTCTCCTGCCCCAAAGATGACCATGACGACAGGGTACCAGCCCTCTTTCATGACGAGAGCGCTGGAGATCGAGGACAGCAGATCCGCGAACGACGTGAGCGAGGGCATCGGCCTGGAGTACAGCGAGGACTTCGAGTCTTCCAGGAGTTCATTGTCTCCCACCAGGATGGGGGCCGACGCACTTGGGCAGGAGGGCACGTCGAGGCCGAGCAGGCTGCCGCTGGCCAGGACCCCGCGGGCAGCGGAGCCCAAGGTCGTGGCCGAGGACGCCTCAAGCGCGCAGAAGAAGCCCGCTGCTGCGGCGGTGAGCCCCAAGCCAAAGCCAAAGGCTGCCGCGTCCTCCTCGACAACGAACAAGAAGGCAAAGAGGGCGGGGAGCCCCGGTAAGAAGAGGGCTCAGCAGGGTTCCGTGGAGAATGCCGAGGCGGCCGGTTTGCGGGCTAAGGTGGCCTCTCTCGAGCAAGAGATCGAGAGTCTCCGGAACCAGGGAGAGGAGATCCGCAGGGAGCGGGAGGAGGCTCTGAGGACAAACCAGCAGGCCAGGGCCGAGAGCATGAGCGCGGGCAGGGAGCTCGAGGGCCTGAAGACCTCGCTGGCTCAGGCCCAGCAGGAGAACGCCAGGCTGGCGAGGGTCTTCGAGGAGAAGAGCAGGGCGGAGCGGGACCACCTGGACCACGCCAGAACCCTGGAGGAGAAGGTGGTTTCGTTGAGCGAGGAGCTCCGTGAGAAGGACGAGATCGCCAAGAGCATCTCCACCTTTGACGGAGTGCGTGGGGCCAGGGCCCTGCTCGGGGGCGAGGATGCGGACCCCGACGTCCACCCCGTGATCAGCGAGTTTCTGGAGGAGATCAAGTCCACGCTGGACGACGAGAGGTCGACGCTGAAGAGGGAGCAGGACAGGATAGAGAAGCTGATGAGCTCTGTGAACACGGAGAGGGCTACGGCATCAAGGCAGCACGCAGCGGTGGACGCCAAGGAGAAGGAGGTTGCCAGAATGGAGGAGTCCCTTAGGGCGGAGAGGCAGCGGATGCTGGCGGAGGTCGAGGAGGAGAGGAGGGGAATCCAGGGCAAGATCGAGGGGGAGAGGAGGGAGCTGCGAAGGCAGATTGAGCGGGAAAGGGAATCCCTAAAGGACCAGATGAGCTCGGATCGCCGCAGGCTGGAGGGCGACAGGGAGGCCCTGGAGAGGAGCATCCGCCAGCTCAGGGGTGAGGAGGAGCTGCTGAAAACCAGGATCAGGAGGCTGGACGATGAATTGGCGTCGCAGGGCAGGGAGGTCGCCGCGCAGAAGGAGAGGGCGGAGAAGATGCGCTCGGAGGCGGAGGCGGCGCGGCGCGAGGTGGGGGCCGCCCGGCAATCCCTGGACGCGGACAGGGCCAAGGTGGACGGGGACCTGAAGAGGATCGATCGGCTCAAGGAGGATGTGGAGAGGCAGCTCAGGGCCAGCCACGAGGACAAGGTCCTGGTGAACTCTGAGCGCCAGATCTTGTCCAAGATCTCGTCCGAGGTCAGCGAGAAGGAGGCCCAGCTGGCGCTGAGGAAGGAGGAGCTCTCCGCCCAGCAGGCGAGCGCGGAAGAGGCCCTAGAGAAGGTCGCCCGGGAGAGGGTCGAGATCGCCTACCAGATCAAACTGCTGACCGACGAGAGGCTGAAGTCCTCCGCCGCCGCCAGGGAGGCCAGGGAGGCGGAGAAGGATCTCCGGTCCAAGATGAGGGATCCTGGGCACAGGAGGGCGCTCAGGAGCCGCGGGAACCGGCACAGAGCGGCGCAGAGCGGCAAGGAGAACGAAAAGGGCCTGTCCTACCCGCTCCGAATGCAACTGCTGATGGCTGAGCTGGAGAGGGAGAGGCAGACGATCGCCCACGACAAGAGGCGTAACGCCAGGTTCCTTGAGACCCAGGAGAGGTACATCTACCAGGCCAAGACTGATCTGATGAGGTCCCAGTCGTCCGCGCTGAGAGGCGGCATGGCATGGGGCGGTGGGGCGAGGAGAGGGGAGGAGAGGGATGGGGCGCTGGGCCCAGAGGCGCCGGCAGAGGCCAATCTGGAGGCCAGCGCGTCGTTCACCGCATTCACGGACCTCACAGCGATCACCTCGGAGGACGATCATTGATTCTATCGACCAATTCTAAACGACAAGAAAGGCGCCGTGTTATAGACCATCCTTCACCGAATACGGAAGGGCGACGAGTCCGGCAGGCAGGACCATCTCGTGGCTTCCCGAGGCCTCAGGCTGGGCCACGTGGCTTCCCTGCGCCAGCGGCACAATTACCAAAGTCCTGAACCTCGCGATCAAACCGACGAGGAAGTTCCAGACGATCCCGGGCACGTCCTGGCGGTACTTCGGGCGGTGTCTATGGATCATGATCCTCTTGGGCGAGAGGGCCACACTCAGCGAGTCTTGAAAACGCAGCCAGACAAGACCAAAGTCCGGTCTCCTCGCAGCGCACTCAGCGGCCAGAGCGGAAAGGCGGTAGCGAAGGTGGGCCGCGGCCCTCTCGCGAAGTCCTGCCGTCGCCGCCAGCAAGGCCGCCGAGCCAAGCAGGATTGCCACCAGCACGAGGGCTCTCGCCCACAGCGTCCCCGGGCTCCCCGCCTCTCGGTGTGGCAGCCTCTTCCTCCTCGTCCTGACCGGCGGTGGCGGGGACGACAGCGCCGGACAGAGCTGCCTGCCACCCTTGGAAAACCGATCGTGCATGCCCCGTCGCCTCGGGGTCTCCGCCCTGGGCCTCTCCTCCCGCTCCAGGGTCCTGGCGATGGAGTCCCAGTCCACGCTGGCCGGCGGCTGCCACACGTTGCTTATCGCCGGCCCCTCCGCCAGCTCCCCCCTCCCCCCTTCCCCTATTTCTTTACGCTCCGGGCCGGCAGCCGCTGGCTCCTCCTTTTGGCTTTCCACCTCACCCCCCTTCCCCTCCGCTGCCGCCGCGTCCAGCGGCGGCGGCGACAGCATCGGAGGCAGTGACGGCATTGGAGGCGGAGGCGGCGAGGCCTGGGGCTCCTCCACCAGGCCTTCCGCCGCGAGGAAGATCTTCACCCCGAGCTGCCCCAGCGAGAACAAGGGGATGCCCGAGGCCCTGGCCTGGCCGCTCCGGGGGATGATGTCGAGGAACTCGAGCGGGGCCTGCGAACCGTCGGGCAGCCTTGGAATGGGCGCGGCGTCCTCCGACGCCAGGGACACGACGGCCCTGCCAAGGCTCCGGATCGGCATGGGGATGGAGGGGGAGAGTGCGGTGTGCGCCTCCGCTTCGCCATCTCGCCGCGGGGACAGGCTCGAGGGCGACGGCCCGTCCCCGATGACCGTGGAGGTCTTGTGTGCTTCCGCCCGGTCCAGCTGAGCGTCACTGCTGTACAGGTCAATGCTCAGCCTCTCCTGCTCCTTTCCGACATGGCCATGGGCATGGTCTCCAGCTTCCCGGTCCTCCTCTTCGCCCTGCTCCCACTTTCGCTGAACCCTAAAGATGAACGTCTCGCCCCATCTGGGCGACTTGCTGGCCTTCACAAGCCTCGTGCTCGCGACCTGTTTTCCAAGCCGGAGCACGAGGTACAGCCTAGGGCCTCTGCCGCCAGACAACGCATTCGTGAGGGACGGCAGGTTCCTGGCCTCCACCACCTCCACACAAAGCTCCTCGCTCTCCTCGTCGCGCGGCATCTGCCGCCCTGAACTCGATTCGATTCCCCCCTTCGCTTCACCCTCTCCCGCCCCCGAATTCCCATTGACGGCAACGACGGCATCAACGAATTCCGGGTCGCGCGTTACAAAAAAAAAAAAAACGAGGAGAGGGCGCTCGGCAAGGGGGGAACCAGGGCGACGACGAGACGAGACGAACGACGAGAGCGAGCGACGAGAGCGAGCGGCCCCTTGCAGGGCAGATGGAGAGGTGGACCTGGCACGGCCGCGACCCCGAACCCCGCGCAGAGCACACCTAAAACCACAAGAGACCTGGTTGCCTAATTAGGCCCCGCGTGCGTGATGTGGGTTTTGCTCGTGCTGCTGGGGGTGCCCATTATTGGCGGCGTCACCTTCCTCCTGCTGAGGAGGATGCCAGTCAAGGGGACCTCCCTCGCGGTTAAGCTCGACGTCGCCGTGGCTTGGGTCGCCGCCCTGAGCATCCTCCTCCTCGTCCCGCTTGACATCGCGGACACCTTCTCCGCCGCGAACGAGGGGGAAGGGTCTAACGGTACCGCGCCGCTGAACGCCACGTCGTCATCGGCCTCGGCGGTTTTTGCGGACCCCATCTTGCCCCATGCCTCGGTCTGGGACCCCGTGCGTGAGGCCACGGCCACCCAGCGCGTGCTGAGCGTCTGCTGGGAGGTCGTGTACTGGTACTGTTTCGTCGCGATGATGACCATCTTGCCCTTCCACCAGGAGTTCGCCGACTCGGGGGCCTTCACGAGGTGGGAGCGGACCAAGTGGTCGCTCCGCCAGAACGCCCTCTTCCTGCTCTTCGCCGGGTCTTGCGGCGCCTTTGGCATCTTGGTCCTGTTGGCGTCCCACCGGCTCACCGTGGACTCCCTGCTCGGGTTCGCCATCGCCGCCAGCAACGCCTTCGGGCTCTGCCTCGTCCTGCTACTACTGGGTTACGGCCTCGTCGACCTTCCCAGGAAGATCTGGAGGCTCGCGGCAGCCGGCACGGACGAGAAGGAGCACCATTTCCACGTCATGATTGGTCAGCAGGCGGGTCGCGCGAAGACGGCCCACCGTGAGTGCTGCCACAAGATCGCGGTGGTGAGGGAGGTCGGCAAGTACTTTGGCCCGAGGGACCCCCTTAGGGAGTACATGGACAAGGTGGAGGCCGCTATCTGCCCGAGCCTGGAGTCTGACCTGTTCACAAACGCGGAGATGGTGCCCAACACGCAGACCTTTGCCGGGGCCGGTTGCGGCTACAACTTCAATCTCGAGGAGGAAGACCTGGAATTTGAGTACGCGGACGTCCACAGCCTCGGTCTGCTCCGCAGGGACGTCAGGAAGGCACAGGAGGGTTACGGCAGGGAGCAGTACAGGTACCTTGAGCTGGTGAAGCAAGCCTTCGCGAGCGTATACAAGGTGCACGTCGCAAAGGGGGACAGGCACTCGGACTATGACCTGGCGGGGGGCGGGGACGAGTCCTACCTCCTCCAGGGCGAGCCCGCAGGGCCCTCAGGCGCGGCGTCTGTGGCCAGGGGGAGGGCGGCCGCTGCGTGGAGGCGGGCCCGGTCGCAGTATGCAAAGCACCTCCACCCCACGGTGCTCCGCGCCTTTGCGCTCATTCTGTACTTCTTGTCCGCCTGCATCGTCTTCGCCCAGCTCACCATCTACGAGGGCCTTCCTTTGTGGCTCAAGGCGATCTCTCCCCTCAAGCTGTTCATTGGCTTGATGGAGCCCAACCTGATGCTGATCCAGGTGACTTGCCTTGCGCTCCTGGGATACATATTGGCGTCCTGCTGGTTCTCCATGTTCAAGCTCAAGGTGTTCTCCATTTACGTTATGATCCCGGGGCACACGCCCTCCAACAGCATGCTGATGAACGCCATGCTTCTGTGCCGCCTCGCCCCGCCCATTGCCTTCAACTTCATGATGATATGTGAGCCACGAAAAGAGAGAGAGACAGAGAGATAAGGTACTCCGCAGTTTCTTCGTCTGACCCAAACCCCTTCCCTCCCCTCTCCCCACCACCGCGACCGCAGCCATGCCCATGACGCAGGACAAGGCTATAGACGTCAGGCAGACGACCTTTTACAACGAGTTTGGCGAGAAGATGCTCGACCTGAGCAGCCTCGGCAGCTTCTTGGGCCTTGCCTCCCTCTCCTTTACGACCTTTGCGCCCCTCATCATGCTGCCCTACATGATCTTCCTGCTGGTTAGGAAGACGGCCGGGTGCAGCTCCGCGTGGTGCCGCCGCGGCAGGCTTGACCGGCTTGAGCGCAGGCTCGACAGATTCCGGTTCGAGGAGGAGGAGGACGATTGGGACGTTGGGGGAGACGGCACTACCCATGGCTCAGTGGGCAGGAAGCTGCTGGAGCGCGAGATCTGCCACTTCGAGAACGGCCTGAGGCTCGGCAAGGCGCTCAGGGAGTCCCTTGCGGAGGAGGCTAGGGAGGGAGGAAAGCCCTCGGGAATCTTGGGGCGGCTGCTTGTGAAGAAGTCGCCGTCAGCGTCTGAGCCAACAAGGAGAGTGGAAAGGACCCCGACGCGGCGGGAAGAGCCGCCAAATGGCGCCGCCGGGACCTCGGCGGCCACCAGGATCGGAGATAGGATAAGGTCGCTGTGGGGCAAGGGAAAGCCAAGGTCGTCGGCGGCGGCGTACGAGCCCGTGGTTCTCGACGAAGTTGACCAGTGGAGGAGGACCTACGGATCCAGAGCCCGGAGGGGTGCGGCGGGGGGCGGGGAGAGCGAGTCCTCCGGGTCCACGGAATCGGGCCAGGCGAGGGCCGGAAACGCAACGGAGGAGCTAGACAACATCTTCAGGAACTTGTAAATTGGGGCGGGGGGAACTTGCATCTTTCCTTTTTTTTTTCTGCCCCCCATCAAAAATTCCCGTAACCCCCAATGTGGGGGGTTTCAGAAATCTGCCCTAGATTTTTTGGGTCGGCCGGCGGCGTCCGTCGGGCCTGCGCGAAGGGCCTTCGAGACAGAGCGCCGACACCACATTGAGAGCAGAGGAAGAGCGCTGCGCGACGACGATGGTGGCGAGGCGCTTGGCCACTCTCGCGCTCTTCGTCTTCCTCTCTTTGCATCCGTGCGTCTCATATGGTTCGAAGAGGAGCCGAGGGAAAGGGAACAATAGGTCGAAGACCGGAGCCCCAAACGTTCCCAATGGGTTCGCAAACGAGAGGCAGTGCAAGCTGACGGACAAGTCCTCCGGAGCTGTGTTCGACCTCAGCGCGCTTCACAAGGCGAACTTCGTAAGCCTCTTGACAACCCTCGGTCGCTCGGCTCGATTTGATTGACTTACCCTCCTATGCTCTCTCATCTTCTCATTCATTCTTACGAACCACAACAACAACAACACAATTCCCTTCCGCTGTGCGCCCGGCCACCAGATCGACAAGAAGTTCTACGTGATCTATGGCGCGGCGGGCGGCCCCTTCGACCATGTCGACGTGTCGTACGACTACCACTTCACCCTGTGCGGCGCCGATCCGCCCACGCCTCTGTCCTGCCTCGGCACGCCTGACATCTTCAGGGCTGCGGCGTACCAGATCGCTCGCAAGAAGCGGGACGAGGGAGAGGAGTGGCGCGTGGGAGAGGACGAGGGGGACATCCAGAACTGCGTCGCGATCGGGAGCGGGGACAGGGCCGACTGGACCTTCTCTCTGATCGACAAGGACGACCCCAGTGCGGGTGTGCAGATCGACTACACGAACGGCCAGGAATGCATGAAGCGCACCGTCGTGAAGAAGAAAACAGAGACGGGGCGGGAGAAAAGGGTCGTGGAGTGGGTGCCGACCCCTCGGTCCACGACGATCAAGATGGTGTGCAACCCGGACGCCAGGGCTGACGGGGAGAGGAAGGACAAGGCCGGCAACACTGGCAGGCTCGCGGGCAGCACGCAGACGGTGCACGCCAGGGAGGACGAGATGTGCCACTACACCTTGGAGTGGGAAAGCCCGCATGGCTGCCCGATCAACAAGCCCATCAGGAGCAGGGCGGCGCCGCGGGACGACGACCTGGTGGTCACCTCGGACGCCTCGGGGTTCCACATGCAGAGCAGGAGAGAGGCGAGGCGGGGCGGGTTCTTTGGCTTTTTGTTCAGGGTCTTCTGGATCTGCTTTTGGGGGGCCGGCGCGCTCGCTGCCGTCCAGGTGTACAGGCACTGGAGGTGGATGAAGGTCCTGGTGCCCCAGATGGCCCACAAGAACAGGCTGCAGCAGAAGCTGGCGAGGAAGAAGTTCTTCAAGTTGATGACGACCTTCGACAACACCTCCGCGAAGCGCGCCGTGCCGGCTAGGAGCCTCGTTTGACGCGCTGGCCCGGGGGGAAGGTGACGGGAGAGAGAGACAGAAAGAGAGCTTTTTATTGATCCCCATCTTTTTCTTTTTTAGTAGTAGTTGTACTCGAATCACAGCTTGGATCCCTGTTGAATGTACGCCACCACGACAGAGACGTCGTCCATCTTGCCACCGTACTCGTGGGGGAACCCAGCCTGCCGGGCGCCAGCGGCGAAGGGGGTCTCGCGCGTCTTATCGATGGCCACCTCCATGGTGATCTTGGCCAGGATGTGCGCAAGCTCTCCAGGCTTCGTGCCATTCGCCTTCGCCTGGTACACGATCGTGGCCATCTCGTCCGGGAACAGGTTGTCGAGCAGCCCGTCGCTTCCGAGGATAACGGTGTCCCCTGGCAACACATCGAGGTTGAAGGTCTCCGCCTTCATAGGGGAGTCGCTGTACTGAGGGATCGAGCTGACCTGGAACGGGAAGTTGAACGAGTGCTGCTGGATCGGCGACACGAACATGACCTGCTTCTGCCTGATGACGATGAACCCGCTGTCGCCCAAGTTTGCCGCCCTAAGGGACGCGCCCTGCTCGCTCGGGCTCAAGCTCACGATGCAGACGGTCGCACTCCCCTTCTTGTCGGTGTTCTGCACGGCCTGGAACAAAACCCTCTTGGGGTTTGGGTTGGAGGGGTCCTCCTTCTGTGAGAACTCGTTTGACAGGTGCATGAGCTGCCTCGAGTAGTGGCCGGCGTCCACCCCGCTCGTGGCCCAACCGCCCACCCCGTCCGCCACCCCCATCATCATGAAGCCCTTGGACATGTAGGACTCATCCTCGGCATCGGCCTCGCCGGTGGACTGCAACCCGTTGTCGTTCACATACGTCACGAAGAACGAGTCCTCGCCGCCGTTGGTCTTGTCCACCGATGGATACATGGCACCACCGCAGTAAAACTCAAGCTCCGTTGCCTTTTGGGTGGTTCCCGGGGTAACGCTCGCGGCGCCGCACTCCGTCGAGAACTTGGAGAGTCCTCCCTTGTTTCCCCCAAACCGGCTAGAGGTCCCCGCGGCGCTCCTTCCCAAGGCGGCCAACCTAAACCCCTGGGCGCTCTTGCTCACCACAGCTCTGGAGCAAATCGCGCTGCTCCCGCCCCCGAACGCCCTCAAAAACGACTTTCCGACCGTCGCTTGCTGGCGTCCCATCCTCGCTATCTGACGCGGCATCATGTAACAATTTCGCACTTCAGTATCTCTCTCCAGTCTCTCTTCTCTGCCCTGGTCCCGCGGCGCGCGCCCGGCCTCTCTTCTAACCCCCTCCCTGAACTGCCCCTCTCCGCCTGGGCTGGATATCGGGAACACATCTTCTGGTCGAGCCGTGCCCTCCGACTGGGGGGCACTCTAACACGTGATTTCTACTCTCGGCTCTCGATGGCAAGTTTTTCTTACGTTTTTTCGCGGAAATATCGATTTCGATATTTTCTTTGGGGCGCTGACTTTGGGAAGGAGGGGGAGCGAAGCCAACATCGCGAGTCTCGCGAGTCTGGACGAGAAGCCAAGATGGACGAGAAGGAGTTGAGAAAAACGATGCTTCAGAAGGGGGAGCTCACGCCGAACGACGGTGAGTTGGGACCTCCTCCCTCCAACCGACAACGCAGACTGTCTCCCAGACGCCCGAGGGGGACGCCCTCGCTCAAGCTTCCGCATGTCCCCCAAGGCCAGCAAACACTCCCTCCTCAGGAGGAGGAGGGGACATCGTGTTTTTTTTTTTTTGCTCCAGGACCCCCCCCTCGGCTGACCCACCCCTCTTTCGTGATTTTTTCTTGCGTGCTTTCTTAGTGGCCCTCCTCAAGTACCGCCCGAAGAAGAACCTGAACGCCCCTTGGAAGATCCTCAGCCCGGAGACCGACTACACTCCTCGAGAGTCGTACTCGCAGTACATGCTGCGCTACCACGAGCCAGAGGAGGACACGAACCCCGTCGAATACAGGTCCAAGAGAGGGGACTTCTCAGAGTACATCGACAAGGCGATCCAGCTGAAGGTCAACCTCAAGTCCACCGCCCACTAGCGGACGGACGCGTGCTGCAGGCCGGATGTGGCGTTGGAGCATCTTTTTCGTGTTCGAGCCCCGGCCTCTTTTGTGTGTAAAGTAGAACGACAAGAAAGAAAGTTACAATCTTGCGAGGCCTCACCTCCCCTTCCTCATGATGTTGTCCCTCATCGCGTTCCTGAGCCTCTCCGTTTGCTTCTCCTTGTTCCTCTCCCTGTCCTCCACGTTGAAGAGCCTGAAAATGATGACCTGGCCCTTGTCCGTCCCCACCGCGACGACGGGGGCGTTGGGGTTGAACAGAAGGCAGTTCAGACTCCGGTTGGACTGCTGGGCCGCCGCGGCGGGGCTGCCGATGGCAGGGTGGGCTGCGTCGGGCTTCTTGGGCGACGCAGCGGCCTTGGCCTTCCCGTAGACGTCTTTGTAGCTCACCACAGGCTTCAGGGTGGACTTCTCCATGTCCCAAATTTCGAGCCTGCCGTCCTTGGTGACGTTGGCGAAGGCCGTGGAGTTCGAGGGCGACCACTGCACGTCGTTGACCACGGCGGTGCCGCTCTGGAAGGTCAGCAGCTCCTGCTTCTCGTACTCGTCCCACATCTTGATGCTCCAGTCCGCGCTTGAGCTCAAAAACACGCTAGGATCGAACGGGGAGAAGATGACCTGGTAGACGGGGCCCATGTGCCCAACAAAGCTCTCCAGATACTGCTCACTGTAGCTGCAGCTGCACTTGTGGATGTTTCCCTCCTCCGTGCCGGCAACATACACTGAGGAGTCTCTCGGGGAAAAGTCAAAGCACATTCCCGAGGACCTCCTGGAGATGAACGCCTCCGATTTGGGCTTGCTGGACTTGCCGGCAGTCTTGGCGCCGTTCGAGCTGGACTGGATCCGCTTCAGCTTCATCAAGTCGATGTGCTCAAGACCCTTCTTGATGCTCCATTGGGTGATCCTGCCGTCGGTGGAGATGCTCACAAGCTTCTCCCCCCTCTCACTGCCCCTGTGGATCCATTTGGTCCGCCAAACAGGATCGCTGTGCTTCCCGTTGGCGTGCCCCGACTCGATGATGGGCTTGACGCTCACACGCTTGCTGTGAAGGTCGTAGATCGACACCGTGCCGTCGTACATTCCGACCGCGAGGAGGTTAAAGTGAACAGAAGAGAAGTCCATGCTTGTCACCCCTGTCTTGCACTTGATGATGTGCTCGGGGTACTGCGGGTTCCTCAGGCTCCACACCGCGATCAGGCCCTTGTTGGATTCTCTGTTCCCAGTGAAGGCGTACGCACCGTAGCCCACGACAAGCATGTCCTTCTGCTGCTTGTTCCAGACCATGCAGCTAACGTTGAGGCCCTCAGTGGCCTCGCAGCTGAACTCCCAAAGGTGGGTCACGGCCGGCTGCTTATGCTCTGGAATGGAAAGCTCCTTGAAGAGCTGGAAGTCTCTGTAAAGCAGGAGCTCCTTGTGGTGGTTGTTCTGAACGACCGACCTGTCCACCATGATCAAGGCTTCTGCGAGTTCATCCATCCCAAGCAGCTTCTCGTGCTCTGCCCTCTGTTCGCTCTCCTTCTCGTCGTCGTCGAGGGGGGCGGAGGCGTCATCCTCTGCGCCGGCCGCGGACTCAGTGCTGGTGCCCGCTGACGCCGTCTTCTTTGGCGCGTGGGCATCAAAGATTCCCCAGTCGTTGGCCTGGGTTCCACAAGAGTGGGCCTCCTTAGAGGACTCTTGGACCTCCTTGTCCTTGAAGGCGTTGTCCAAGGTCTGGGCGGCCGCCTCAGAAAACTTCTCGCTCTGGATCTTCAGCGACAGCAACGCCTTGTACTTCTCGTTCCTATCCTCCACAGCCTTGGCGTCCTCGTGGTCGTTGGAAATGCAATTGTTCGGCTTGTCGAAGAGCAAGATGGTCTCCGACTCGGACAGCCTGACCTCGCAGAGCTCGTCCTCGCCCGGCGGGTGCTGCCTGACTGGCTCGTACAGGACCTCCAGCGCCTCTGGCACCACCTCGGCGGCCTGAGGTGCGGCTTCCTCCTCCGCGCCCTCACCGGTACCCGCGGAGGCAGGCTTAGTGGGCGCCTGGTTGGTCGGCGTCGTTGAGGGCCTGTCCACCGCTGCGAGCTGGCTCACGTTCAGCACCATGGGCTTCTCCTCCACGACGAGGGGCCTTGGCGTGACGTCCACTCCCCTGGCGTCAGTGACCCTAACAGCGTCCTTCTCCTGCTGAACAGGCTCCTGCTTCATGGCGGTGTTCGTCTTGGAGGCCATACCCTTGGTCTTCCTGGCCATGATGCTCGAGCGCCTCGAGCCCTTGAAGCTAGTCCCCCCGCCTGCCGTGAAGAGAGCCGCGGGCGCTCCCGTGCCGCTCGCAGTGCTTCCGCGCCTGGAATTGGGGAGAAAGGAGAGAGAGAGAACGTCGAGGGTTGGCAAAGATGGCTCGCGTCAGAGAGAGCGCTCGCAGGAGAGGGACGAAGGCATGGTAGACCGCGCAGGGCGGCCTCGGCCCGACCCGAGGCGAGGCCCGGGACCACCCCGTCGCGTGCTCGGACACGCCCGAGGTTGAGTCGAAAGGCGAAATCTTTGAATTCTTTGGGTGGACACCGTACCTGGAGGGCGGGATGGGGCCCTGCGGCGTCTGGAAGTTGGCCGACGAGGCCTTCACCAGAGTGTCGTCCATCATGGTGGTTTCGGTTGTTCCTCGCTCGCGCGACGTGCCTCTCCGTCCGCGTCCTGGTCTCTCCAGAGAACTTGGGGGGGGGGGGGGCCCCCCCCCCCTTTGTTTT
>Ga0160423_10001763_pt1 | contig 18120 bp, 42 predicted proteins | sample CRUFie14St8metaG_FD_108191 | JGI IMG/M metagenome (GOLD analysis project Ga0160423, IMG submission 108191) | Marine microbial communities from the Costa Rica Dome - CRUD Field 142mm St8 metaG | ecosystem: Environmental > Aquatic > Marine > Oceanic > Photic zone | place: Costa Rica: the Eastern... | reverse complement strand
TTAGATTGGGATAAATGTTTATCTCATGAAATATTTGAAGCAGTAAAAAAAGGTTGGCCAGAAACAGATGAAGAAGTGCATTTCTTTTGGGGTTTAGCTGGCAAAAATAGACCTGAAATTGCAGAGTGTATGCGATTGGATAAAAAATGGTTTATGATAGATGTTGGTTATTTTACAGAGCAAATTACCAGATATCCAGAACCTAAAATTCACGATTACGATAAAACATATTTTAGAATTGTATCTAAAGGTTTACATACAACAAGAGGTGCTATTGGTAGTCCTCAAAGATTGAATGAATTAAAAAGTAAAGGTATTGATGTAGAGTTTAAAGGTTGGAAAACAGGTGAATGTAAAAATGTTTTAGTATGTCCATCATCACCACAGGTCACCAGAGAAATAAATGGCATGGAACAAGATGAATGGATAAATGCAATGACAATAGAATTAAAAAAACATACAAAACTACCTATTGTTGTAAGAAATAAACCAAGACCTAATAATGAGTTTTGGGGAACAGATATAAAAGATAGTTTACAAGACGCCTCTGTTTTGGTAACAAACTTATCTCTAGCAGCTATTGACGCTGTACTAAATAAAACACCTGTAATTTGTGATGGCAGATATCATATATGTTCGCCAATCGCAAGTCATGAACCTAAATTTGTAAATAGACCAATGCGACCTGGCAGAAAAACCATGGACGAGTGGTTTAAATTTGTTACACAAAATCAATTTACCATACCTGAAATAGAAAACGGTACGGCATTTGAGGTAATGAAGACACAATTAATATGATAAATTTTTGCTGTGTTTTTTATGGTCAAAAGTATGACCCAAAATATGTTCAAGTATTATATAATATGATACAAAGACATTTAACTGTGCCTCATAGATTTATTTGTTTTACCGACCATGTAAGATTACATAAGATGATTGATGGCGATATCATATGTAAACCTTTTCATTATCATAATTATCATGGGTGGTGGAACAAACTTCAATTATTTTCACCAGAGGCAGAACTAGAGGGTGTAAATTTTTACCTTGACCTTGATGTAGTCATTTTAGAAAACATAGATAAGTTTATAACATTTAGTAAAGATGATGAATTTTCTATCACAAGAGATTTCAGTTATCCGACCAAAGGTTTTAATTCTAGTGTTATGAAGTGGAACAATTCAATAGAAACCGACCGTATCTGGAAACCATTTCTAAAAGATAAGACGGCACTAATGCAATTACAAGGTGACCAGAATGTAATATCTAAATTGACCACGGATGTAATATCAGATATGCCAAACCTAAAAGTAAAACCTAAACCAGCGGTAGTACCATATCCTGATGAATGGACATTTTCATATAAATGGCACGACAGAATAGAACCTAGATTTCACAAAGGTAAATGGGATTTTACCAGATTAGAAGGTGCCTCAATATCTGTATTTCACGGAACACCAAACCCTCACGAAGCTGAACAAGATTGGGTCAAAAATAACTGGAAGTAGGGCTTGCCAAACACCTAGGATTTTGATATCCTCCAGATTGTGCAAAAAATGAACAATTTTAGTCAAATGAGAATTATTCTCAATAAATTATTTTCAATTATTTTAAAATATCCTTATATTTCAATGACTTGGAGAGGCAGAAAGTGCTTGACAAGTGTTTTTGACTATGGTATCCTTATTACATAAACTAAAACGAGGTTATACACTATGAAATTTGTACTATCAGACATAAAAAAAGGCTATAAAATTAAGACAGTTATGAAAAGACACGATATATCAGCTACATTGGTATTAGCGTGTATGCACATAATACAGAAATCTAATGGGAGGTCTTTATAATGAGAACTATGATAATGTCAGAAGAATGGCCAGGAAAAGATAACTGGATGAAAAAGAAACCTTTAGGTATGGGTGATTTATTGGGTCGCACATCAGAAAGACATTACAATAAACAAACTTGTATACAAAAAATACTTGATAATCTATCACCTAATGATGAAGAAAGTATAGCAAAAAATTTACCAATAGATATGTTATATGATTTTAAAATACACTTTAAAGGTATGTTTAGAATTAGATATCGTGGTAAAAGTGATTACAATAGAAGGTACTTTAGAGCGCCTAATCATTGTCTACAAAAATATGCAACAAGTTTTGCAATTTATCCGAGAGATGATGAAGGAGTATTAATGATATTAAAGGAGAGTAAATAATGATAAACGGTGAAGATTATTACGATTATGTTATGGATAACTTACATCAAGAAGGATTAGAATTAGGACTTGAAGGACAAGAATTAATTGATTGGATAGATGACCAAATTGAACAGAGAGGTATATAATGAGTGCAATTAAAGAATATATGATGGATGAAGCAGAAGTCTTGGTCCATAAAATGAGTAAAAGAGGTCTATCAGAAGAAGACTTACATTTTCAATTTGAACATATACTAACTCATGAAGAAAAACAATGTTTAGCAATGTTAGGTGTTCAAGACAAATATGCTTTTGTTGAGGAGGTCAATTTTAATGGCTAAGAAAAAGTATAATGGTCCAACATGGGAAGAATTAGCAGATTGTGGACATTCACCAAGAATGATAGAAGCGATATTAGCAGAAAATGGTTTCTATGATGATGAAGAAAATGAGGAAAATGATGATAGATAAATTAAATCCTATATTATTTGCAATTTTAATTGCTACAATGTTTATGCAAGCGACAGAAGCAAATGCTGATGATTATGAAACAGCAGTTGGTGCTCATGTCATTACTGAAACGCTTGTAGGTGGTGGTGTAGACCATCAGAAAATCATGGCAAATGAATTAGAAAGAATAATGCATAGACATACCATTGAAGTATTAGGTGTATTATCAGAACATCTGCCTCATGTATTAAAAGGGCTACAAACAGAGTTAAAATTAAAAGCGGACCTAAAATATAAATGTTCGTTATTAGAGGGTACAAAGTACCCATGTGAGAAGTAAAATGACAATAGTAAAGAAAACAGAAAAAAATAAAATAGTAGTTGACCTAACAGGTCAAGACGGTAATGCATTTAGTTTAATCAAACTTGCAAGTGAATTATGTAAGAGATTAAATCGTATGGGCGCCGATTATAATTATGATATAATATATGCAGATATGACTAAAGGAGATTATGAAAATTTAGTTCAAGTATTTGATGATTATTTCGGACATTTAGTAATCTTAGAGAGGTAAATTATGATAAGTGAAGAACAAAAATATGAATTGTTGTATGATAAATTAATGAATGATGTATCAGACACAGAGCAAAGAATTAGAGATACGATAGAAAAATCTGGTTTAGAAGTAAATACGGTAGATTTATCTCATATGTTTGATACATTAAAAAGTAAAATAGAAATAATGATGGAGATGTAAATTATGATATGGGTAGATATAATTGTATGGATTTTTAATTTGTCAGCAATTTATATTATTATGAATTTAACCAGAATACACGATAACTTATGCATGGTGTTTTCTAAAATAGATGAAAAATTATAGGAGGTCTAATGTTAACAAGAGAAGAAATAAGAGAAGAATTTGAAATTGCAAAGGCGAAAGACAAAGCAGGCAATAAAGAGATTTATGACAATCGTATCAATTTTATTGAAATGCATATGGTCAATGAGAGAAACAATCCAGAATTGTACGAACACCTGATATCTGAAAATGGTTTACCACTTTACAAGTGGGAAGGATTGTACAAGGCATATACATCACCCGACCCTAAGGTTGCTTTTGGTGTCCGTAGTGCGAGTGATGAAGAAAAGGAAAAAGAGTATAGAACAACAGAACAATTAATAGATGATGTATCAGTAGATGTACCAGTTGTACCAGAAGATGATGTATCAAAAGTTATAGGAGAAATAGATGTATCTAGGTAGTAAATCAGAAGGAGATAAAATGAAATACAATGAAGACCAAATACTACAAGAGATAGGTGCTTATATTCAAGGTACCTATAACCAACATTATAGTACCACAAAAGATGGTATGCAAGTTCAAGATATGTTGCGACATTTAGATATTGATAAAGATTTTTGCCAAGCAAATGCAATAAAATATTTGTGTAGATATGGTAAGAAAGACGGAAAGAATAAAATGGATTTATTTAAGGCGATACATTATATTGTATTATTATTAGATAGTGAGGACACAAAAAATGCCACATGAAGCTTTAAAACTAATTGAAGTATTAGATATTATAGAAAAAACATTAGAGTTAGAACCTGCTGGTCCTAATCGTAAAACCTTAATCGCATTTATAAATGCTGTTAGGGACGAGGCGAAAGCAGAAGTTGAAAGATTTGAAGAAGATATGGAAGAGGAATATAAAAAAAAGGTGATACATTAATGAAAGAATTTGATTATGATTTAGATTACAAAAATTTAGATTTTTCACAGGACATTAATAGAAAATATTATCGTATAGGTCGTGGTGAACAAGGCGTATTATTAGTAGAACCTTATAAATCAGATATTTGTAAATATTGGAAATTTGCAACCTTAGAACAAGCTAAGGTAAGTGCCTCTACAATTTTTGAAATGTTCCAAGGTTATAGAGATAGAAAAGATTTTATTGGTATGGATATGTGCCGTAAATTTTTAGAGATGGGTTTTACCAGGTCTAGAAGATATGCTAATCATAAAGACGGTAAAAAATATGATGAAAATAGAAATATCATACCACAAGAACCAGACGCTTTGACATCCGAAAAAGCTTTATGTGCCAGAGTGTTTAAATCTGCCAGAGATATGGCGGTAGAAGACCCGATTTATCAAAAAATGAGAAAATACTGGAGGGCAAATGAAGCCTAGAAATTTCGTACAAAAGTGGATGAAACGGTTTTGTAAGTCCACCGTAGAGGTTGACAGGAAAAAGAGGGAAAAGCGTGGATATACTAAACATAAAAAAAGCGAAATAAAGCTTGACAAATGATTTATTTTCCTTTATCCTACCAGACAATAGAATTACTATGTGTAATAGTCATGCAGACTTTAAATGCAAATTTAACTACAAATGGAGTATATAATGGCAAGAAGAGCATTGAGTAAAACACAGAAGGTTCTGAACCTTCTATCAAAAGGTGAACCTGTATCTTGGAGAACACTAAGAAATAGGTTTGATTTAACATCACCAAGAGCGATGATTGATACTTTGAGAAGTAGAGGTCATATGATTTTTATCAATGAAACAAGCAACGGTGTTACCTATCGTATGGGTAAACCAACAAAAGCTATCTTAGCTGCTGGCGTATCAGAAGTTTTACTATCTGATAATGCAGATAAAACTATCGTAGCTGCTGGTATTAAAGCACTTTACGGTACACCTTACGCTTATAACTCTTAATTGAGGAAGGCGGCCTTCGGGCCGCCTCATTTTATATTATGGATTTTCATTTAACAGGCGACAATCAAGAATTTCTTATTCAACCTTTAACAAAAAAGGCAAGAGATTTCATTTCAAAAAACAAACAGATTTTTAAAATATTTAAGTTGAGAGAGCAACATTATGTATTATCAAACGAACATAAACAAAAACTATGTGAGCAAATCCGTGAGAGTGGTTTGGATTTTATTAATTAGTTTATCACTAAGTAGTTGTATGGTCAATCGTACTCATGTAGGTGCCACAGTTGGTGCATTATCAATGACCAATGTATGTTCAGGTGCTGACCAATATGTGATAGCAGGTTGTGCTTTAGTTGGTGCATTTGCTGGTGCTGATATAATGTATAATAGTGATAGAGATTTACATAACAAAATATTTGTAGACCATTTAAATCGTGGACCAGAAGGTTCATCATATTCAAATTGGCATAATGCTGAAACAGGAAATGGTGGTACAATACACATAACAAATTCATATACAGTTGGACCTATAAAGTGTAAAGATTATAGTTCAACAGTTGATATAACAAATTCTTGGCCAGTTGTTGGTACAAGTGTAGATAGAAATACAGTATTTGGCACAGCGTGTCAATTACCAGATGGACAATGGGTGGAGAAACCATGAGAGCTATAGAATTGTGGATAGCATTTTTGATTGCAGTTGTATTATTAGGTTATACAATAAAAGTAGCAAATGCAGGTGATGATATCCTTTACAGTAAGATTAAGACAATAGAACCAGAAGATGTAAATGGTCAGTATTGCTTTACAAAAATAATAATAAAACAAAAAGGCGATACAATTGTCAAAGAAGAAATTTTGGAATGTGCTGATGGTAGGAGAGGCATTGATACTCCAGGTTATTGGGAGTTATTTGCACAATTTTATTATCGTGATGTAAATGTTCCAGAATATTGTAGAAAATACAGTAGGCCTGAACACGCTTTCAAATCATACGGTGAGGTATGTTTAGATAAGCAAGGCAAATGGGAGGTAAAATGATTAGAAATTTTATAATCATAGTTCTTTTAGTGTTTATTTTTACAGAACCTACAATGTCCGCTAGATTTAGTTCTTTTATGGAAGAACATCAAGTAGTTGACCATTTGGTTTCTAGTTTAAATAAACTTATAGATATAATAAGAGGTGTATAAATGTTAAAATATATAATGGCAGTTGCATTTATTGTATTGAGTGGTTGCTCATATAATAGTGCAATGTATGAAATTACAAAAGAGCAGACTGATATGGTCAATAGTGTGCCTAAATGGTTTATGGCAGATTATAGTTCCGTAAAAGAATGTGGCGATGGTGAAAAAGATTTATGTATCTTTGGTGCAGGAACATCTGTTTCACCAGATTTAAACCTTGCTATTGAAAAAGCAAAAATGATAGCAAAGTCTGAATTGGCGGATATCATCAAAGGTGAAATGAATAAATCATCTAAACAATTCATAACAGAAGTTGGCGAAACTAATAATAAGTCAGTAGTAGCAGAAGTTGAAAGTGTTTTAGTTAACAGTATTAAAGAAACTCCTGTTCGTGGTTATGAAATCTTTGCACAAGATGTTACCCAAACTTCACATGGTTATTATCGTGCATATGTTGGTTTAAGATTACCTATGGGTGAGTTAAACAAAATGTATAACTATACAGTAGAAGAAGCTGTAAATGCATATGTTAGTAAGAAGACAGGTTCTCCAGCTACATCAAGTTGGGAAGAATTGATGATGAACGAAGATGAAGATAATAGTATTCAGTAAAAATAATTGTCAGTATTGTACAAAGGCAAAGTCCCTATTGGACAGTTTAAATTTAGAATTTGATGAAGTCAAACTAGAGGACTTTTCCAATGTACAGGATTTTATTGATGAAATTGGTAAACAAGTTAGAACCATGCCACAAATAAAAATTGATGGCGATTTAGTAGGCGGATATCATCAATTGATAGAATACTTTGATGATAAAGGTTTAGTAAACTTTAAAGGAGAGAAAATTGAGCGAAGACAAGAAAGATAATGTCATACAGTTTCCTGGTCCGAAAAATAAAGAAACTGAAATAGTTTTTGAACCAGACCCTGGTCTTGATTATAATTCAACAGAAAAAAACCTGGTAGATACCATGGAATTTGTGGAAAGTTGTGTTGATGATTTATCAATAACTTTAATTAAAAACTTTGTTGACATAGGAGTTAAGATAGAAAAACCTCAGTTCTTTGGTGACCTAGCTATGGTGTCAGAAATGATTAGAGTATTATTATATAGAGATTTTGATGTAGAACATATAGGTCAAGCGTTAATAGATAAAATGATTACTATAAAGTTTGATGAACAAGGTCAACCCATACCTGTATTAAATTATAGTAAAGTATTAGAAAATGTAGATATAGAAAAAACAAAAGCAGAAATTACAAGATTAAATTATGAATTAGAACAATTTGAATTAGATTTATTTCCAGGAGATGATGATGGCAAAAATACTTGATGAATACGATACCTCAGTAGATGAACCTACATGGGAAGAGTGGAAACAAATTTGTGCTAATGAAAAAGATAATCATCATAATGATGGTTGGACTATGCAGTTTTATCAAAAAGAATATGATAAAGCTTGTAAGATGATAAAAAAAGAAAAAAAGAATAAACCTTTTGATGTATAATGATTTTAGTTGATTTAAACCAAGTTCTCATATCTAATTTTATGGCTCAGACAAGAGGTAAGTCAGAACCTAATATTGATATTTTTAGACACATGGTCTTAAACTCTATTAGAGGTTATAATTTAAAATTTAAGAAAAAATATGGTCAACAAATACTATGTGCCGATTCAGCAAATCCTTGGCGTAGAGAATTGTTCCCTAATTATAAGTATCAAAGAAAACAAGTTAGACTAGAAACTCAGGAAGTATCTGATAAATGGGATGATTTGTTTGATGTTATTACAGAAGTAAAACAAGAAATAGCAAAGAATTTACCATACATGGTTTTATCTATTGACCATGCTGAGGCGGATGATATAATCGCCATCATGGCCAGAGAGGCACACAATCTAGGTGAACCATGTATGATAATTTCAGGTGATAAAGATTTTATTCAGTTGCAAAAGTACGAAGTGGTCAAACAGTACAGTCCCATCCAAAAAAAGTTCGTGGGCACAGACATTGACCCTATCGTATTTTTGCACGAACAAATTATAAAAGGTGATAGGTCAGACGGTATACCAAATATACTTAGTGATGACAATGTATTTGTAACAGGAGAAAAACAACAACCTATCAATAAGAAAAGACTAGAAGAATGGTCTAAATTAGACAATATACCATTAGGTAGTATAACAAGATTGAATTATCAACGAAATAAGAAGTTGATAGATTTAGAAGAAATTCCAGTAGACATACAGGAAAATATTATAAATATGTACAGAAGCTATGAGATACCTAATAGGTCTAATCTATTACAGTATTTCATGGATAATAAACTGAAATCGTTAATGACAAATATAAATGATTTTTAATAATGGAGTAAATTATGGTTACACAAAATCCAAATCTAATTCCACCTAAACAGATGGAAGCTAGTATGACCACATCTACATCAAGTAAACCACTTTTTAGTGAGGTCTTTAAAAAAGTCCACAATGCAAAAGTAAAAGCTAAAAAGATTGAAGTATTAAAATCTTATGATACGCCAGGTTTACGAAGAATACTTAAAGGTGCTTTTGACCCTAGAATTGTATGGGAGTTACCGCCAGGTACACCACCATTTATGGCAAACGAGGCGCCAGCAGGTACACAACATACTTACTTAGAAAGTGAATCAAGTAAACTATGGCATTTTATTAGAGGTGGTGATGATAAGTTAAATAGAGTAAGAAAAGAAACTTTGTTTATACAAGTCTTAGAAGGTTTACATAAAGATGAAGCAGAAGTTTTAATCGGTGTTAAAGATAAAAAATTAAATAATATGTTTAAAGGTTTATCGGAGTCCGTTGTAAAGGAAGCATTTGGTTGGGATGATAACTTCATGCAGATTGAAAATAAGTAAAAAAGTGCTTGACATTGATGTGAATTTGTCCTATAATGGACGACAATATTATGAATATAAAAGAAATAGTACAAACACCATACACGACAAATCCTAGATTTGCACCTGTTGATAATGTGGTTTTAAAACCATATACAGATGATTACTTTAACGAAAGAGAATACGAGTACAATCATCTAGGTGCAGAAATCTATTTTGAATCCGACATTGCAAAGAAAGAATGTTTAGTTGAAAAAACATCTGAAGCTATGCAAATGTGGGAGTTACCTTTTGTAGATATAGAAGAATTTGGTCTTGAAATACCAGATGATGTTATTATTATGCATAAAGGTAAAGTTGAGGCGTGTTTTGTTGCAATGGCAAGTGGTTGGAATCCTAGTAAAGTTGCAGGTATGACACTATCAGAAGTTCACGAACCTGTAGCAGATAGTGATATGTTAAGAAAAGCAAGTGAAGGTATCTGGCGTGCTATGACAAGTGGTAAATCATTTCATAGATACACCTGGGGGATATCGCCATCTGGACATCTTAGTAATCACCCAAATTGGCCTAAACCTGATTTTAAATCATTAGATGATTTATATTTTAGAGTTGAACACGAAAGAACATTAACAGTAAATGAAGATACGGCAGCTTTTTTCATAGATGTAACGGTGAGAAGGTTACCTTTTATCTTTCATTTAAAAAATGAATACAAGGATTTAATAAAACAATCAATCAATAGTATGAGTGATAATGTATTAAAGTATAAAAATTTAGAAAAAGTAAAGGAGTTAATAAATGCATAAAGTTGACAAAATGGCTTTAGAAATATTATTTGTTATGATTTTAATTCCTACAATAGTTTGTGGTGTATTAATATTCTCTACAAATGATTTTTCATTTTTAGACGGATTATATCTTTGGGAGTGGATAACAAAATGAGAGCTGTAAAAAAAATACCATATAAATTTGTTCATGTATATTGGAATGATATAGCTTCAGACGCTTCATGGCGAAGTATTGAAGATGTTAAATCTGAAAATTTAGCTAGAAGTCTTAGCACAGGTTTTTTAGTTAGTGATGATAAAGATGAACTAGTTAGATTGGTCAGCGATTTTAATTTTAAAGATGATGGTAGTATTTACGAATGTGGTAATTCTACAATAATACCAAAATGTGTAATTACAGAAATAAGGGAGGTATCATGAGTAAAGAAATAGATTTGCATTTAAAAAAACAATTGATAGATACACCAAGATATCTTAAAAAATATTTAAAAGATAATGAAGAACATTCACCAGGTATAACATATTATACTGGTAATTGGGGACAAGATTTACAAGATAATTTGACAGAAAGACAGGCAGAAAAATTAAGAGCTCAAATGAGTAAGCTATCAGAAGACCTGGTTTTTGTATCAAGAAAACTACCTGATAATATTGGTGGTTATAATTATATCGCTTATGTAAAATAACCAAAAGGAATATATTATGGCAATCGTGAAAAAAACCTTAAATATACTATATCAAATGATAGTGGGTGGTATATTTACAATAGCAATCTATACTTTAGGCACATTTAATCCTAATCCAACAGTTATTAGAGATATAACACCTGAGCCTAGTTTTAGTTACAATAACGAAACTCAATTTGTTCATGCATTAAGTGAGTGTATAGATTTTCAAAACTTATCAGTACCAAAAAATCAAAGAATACCAAAAAATATGATACTAGCTCAATCAATCTTGGAAACAGGTTGGGGTGAAAGTAGAATTGCTGTTCAAGCAAACAATTTATTTGGTATCAAATCATTTAAAAAAACTGTAAAGCACATTCATGCTGAAAAAGATAATAGTATTATGTATAGAGTTTTTACCAATAAATGTGATAGTGTAAAATATTATATTGAATTATTAAATAATCACCCAGCATATAAAAACTTTAGAAAAGCAAGAGCAGTTTATATTAAAAACGGTAAAGAACCTAATCCATATCAGTTAATTAAGACACTAGATAACTATTCTGAAACTGATGATTATGAAGACAGACTAAAGAATGTTTTAAAGACATTAAAGAGATATACACCAAATTTATGATATAAATAGTTAGATGTTTTTAACTTATCTAACATTAGTATCGGGAATATTAATCTCTATCATAGCTGCCTCATACTCTATTATAGGGTTAGCGGCTTTATTTGCAGGTGCCACAACAGCGATTATCGCTATGGGTGGTGCATTAGAAGTTGGTAAACTTGTAATAGCAAGTTGGTTATATAGAAACTGGCACAACCCTTTATTACCAAAATCTATAAAGTATTATTTAACAAGTGCCGTTATTGTTTTAGTTTTTATAACTTCGGTAGGTATATTTGGGTTTTTATCTAAGGCACATTTAGACCAAGTTGTACCAGAAAACAATAACAAATTACAAATAGAAATAATTGATAAACAGATTGACCAAAGGCAAAAGACAATTGACCGTTCACAGTATCAATTAGATAAAATGGACGAGTTGATAATAACTCAATCAAAAGAATCAAGTTGGTTTTCTAGTAGTTCACAAAGAGCTATTACAGAAAGAAATAATCAGAAAGAAGAAAGATTATTATTAGAAAAAACCATAGAAGAAAGTTTAAATAAGATAAACGAGTTGACAGACAAAAAGTCTGGTATACAAACAGAGCAATTAAAATTAGAGGCAGATTTAGGACCTATAAAATATGTTGCAGAATTTATTTATGGTGATGAAGCAAAAGACCATTTTGATAAAGCAGTCAGAATTATTATCATCATATTAATATTTGTATTTGACCCTGTAGCGGTGTTAATGTTAATATCAGCTAACATATCATTAAAACAAAGAGAGATGGAATTAGCAATTGAAAATGGTGACCCAATAAATGCCAATGAGGAAGTTGTAAAGATTTTGAATAAGCAAAAAAAGGTATGGAAAAAAGAACGAGAATACCAAAATTTTGTAAATTCCTTGTCAGATGAGGAATTAAAAGGTTTAAGTCCAGATGAAATTAGACTTAAAATGAACCAGATATGGGAATGGAATGAAGATACAGATGAAAAATATAAGAATAATGTCTAAAAAAAGCTTGACATTTGCTTCATTTTCCTTTATCCTGGTTGTCAGATAACTAGAGGTATATATTATGAATATTTTTGCATTAGATGAATGTCCTGTGAAATCTGCCGAAATGGCGTGTGATAAACATTGTGTCAAAATGATACTAGAAAGTGCTCAATTATTATGTTCAGTACATAGAGTTCTAGATGGCACAGAATATTATGACAAAACGGCAAATGGTCGTAAGATTAAAAGATGGCGTCATCCTGACCCTAAACTAGAAAAAGTCTTATACAAAGCAGGTTGGATAAAACATCCATCTACAATATGGCTAATGGAAAGTGCTTTTAATTATAATTGGTTATATAGACATATGATGGCATTGAATGAAGAATTTAAAAAAAGATATTCAGGTAAAGACCATTTAGCAATTACTAAATTAAAAGACGCTTTAAGAAACCCACCAAAAAATGCACCTTTGAATAAAAAACCTACTTTACCTACACCTGCTATGCCAGAAGAATGTAAAGTACCAGGTGATACTGTAAAAAGTTATCGTAATTATTATGTAATGAAAAAACAAAGATTTGCTACCTGGAAAGCACCATCAAAAATGCCAGATTGGTATGCAAAAGCTATTGTTGTAGGGCACATATAATGCCAGTTAAAAAAATTTTACATATATTAGTTGGGTTAATTATATTACTTCCATTTGTTATATTCATAACATTTGGTATGTTAAAACTTATGGAGGCAATTATCCTGTAGGATAAATATAGACATGAACATTAAAGAAAAAATTATAGAGGGTTTAGTATCTCATGCAAAAGGTGAGATATTAAAAGCAAAAGCAAATGTAGAAGTATATCTAGAAAACCCTGCTGGTATAGGTGAACATCCAGATGTGATGGCGGCTATACAGTCAGAGTTAGATAAGATATGCACTAATGAAGAAAGAATAGATATCATAAATAAACATTTTAAATCGGACATATAATGCCAACCTATAACTTTCAAGATAAAGAAACAGGTGAAATTTTAGAAAAGGTTATGAAGATATCTGAGAAAGATACTTTTCTAAAGGATAACCCACATTTAAAATCTGTTATACTAGATGTAAATATTGTTGCTGGTCAAGGTCTAAGTGGCAATATTAAGAATGACGCTGGTTGGAAAGAAAATATGGCCAGAATTGCTGAAGCACATCCTAATAGTCCTTTAGCAAAAAGGTATGGCGAAAGAAAATCTATTAAAACAATTAAGACTGAACAAGCAGTCAAGAAACATTTAAACAGAATAAGAGGTAAATAATATGGCAGATATACCTGATTATATGCGAGGTTTTGACCTTACAGAAGATTATGGATTTACGCCTGTTAACAAGAAACCTACCGAGGTTCAAGAAAAGGTAGTTGTTGCTGAAAATTCAGAAACAAACATGGAACTTGCAAAAGTCAAGTCTGATGTATCATCTATTAAAAGCATGATGAACGAGGTCATGCAAATTGTGGCAGAGAAAGAAACTATAACAAAGGAAGTTAATGACGCTGACACACAAAAAAGATTCAAAGATATAGAAAAGGTAATATTACCATTTCTGTACAATTTGAGTAAAAGCGATGAGCCGTATATACATTGGCCAAATAGAGGTCCAATTATCAAGGCTCAAATTGAGAAAGTCCTAAAACTAACTAGAGGTTAGTGTATAAGAAATGTCTAATTTTTCTGGTACATTATTTGTACAAGAGATTTTTAGACATTTTTTTAAATAAATATTTTTTTAACCAACGAAAAGGAAAGTAATCATGAAGAAACTTTTTATAAATGCTCGTTACTTCATAGCACCCTTGCTAATTTTAGCAACGCTTTTCGGTGTCATTGCAGGAGGACCTTGGGTCTGGACTGGTGTTGCATTATTAGGTGTCGGTATTATCATAGACACTCTACACACTAGACAAACTTATGGTGCTGGTTTTGATGAAGACGGAGAAACCAATGCAAATCCTATCTTGCAAAATGCAGTAATGTACTTAATGTTACCAGTATTCATAGCACTACAATGTGCTTTAGCATATCAGATTTATCATGGTATGGCAGGCACAGAATTATTAGGTGCCGTATTATCAACAGGAATATTTGCTGGTATAGGTATTATATACGGACATGAATTAGCTCATACAAAAGGCTTTAGTTTTTTAATTGCTAGATGGATGATGGCTCTTTCAGGTTCAGCACACTTCTGTTATGCTCATGTATATAATCATCATTTAGAATTAGGTCACGAAGATGACCCAGCGACAGCACCTAGAGGTCGTAGTTTATATTCGCACTTAGTCAAGTCATACTTTGGACAAAGTAAATTTTTATTTACAATGGAAAAACAAAGACTAAACAGATTAGGTGTACCATTTTTATCATGGCAAAATAGATGGTTGAGAGGTTATGCTATGTCGTTACCAACAATCGCACTATTCTGGTATGTAGGTGCATGGTTAGGTATTGCTTGTTTAGGTTTAATATGGTTGATTTCTAACTTTGAGTTAGAAGCACTTAACTACCTAGAGCATTACGGTTTAATCAGAGAAAAAGGAGCACCAATAGATTATAGACATAGTTGGGATAATTCTACTATGTTTAGCTCTTGGTTCTTCATTGAGATAGGTCGCCAAGCAGACCATCATGACCGAGGAGAAACTCACTTTTGGGAATTAGATGAAGTGGGAGCACCTGATACAGGTCATGGTTATTTTACACTATTTGCTATAGCACTTATCCCACCATTATTCCACAAACTCATGAAAAAAGAGTTAGCAAAGTGGGATGAAAACGAAGCTTCAGAAGGCGAAGTCAAAATCGCCAAAGAAATGAATGAGGTGGCAGGCTACTAACCACCATTGACAATTAAGTCCGTATCTGGTATAATAACAGACTATAAAATATAAAAAGGTACAAATATGACAGAATTTATACATAATGATACGGACTTGTCTTTACTACCCAATACCAAAGGCAAGAAAATAGAAGGGTACAGATTTTACGATATAGATGGTCAAAACTATCCATCTGTAACATCAATTTTAGGCATACGAAAAAAAGAAGGTTTACAGAAGTGGCGTGATTCAATTGGTGAAGATGTTGCTAATTGGGAAATGAACAGAGCCGCTAGGCGAGGTAAATCGTTTCATAAATTAGTTGAACAATATCTCAATAATGAAACACCTTCTATTAGAGATGTACTACCACTAGGTCTATTCAGGTTGGCAAAACCTTACATAGACCAAATTAATAATATAAGATTACTTGAAAAAATAATGGTGAGCCCGAAACTCACAATTGCTGGTCAGGTTGATTGTGTTGCTGAATATAATGGTAAATTGTCCGTTATAGACTTTAAATCAGCAAACAAGGAACGAAAAGAGGACTGGATAGAAAACTATTTTTTACAATGTACTGCTTATTCATCAATGTACGAAGAAACATTTGGTGAAAAGATAGAACAAATAGTAGTGTTATTAGCCGCTGAAGACGGCACAATGACAGCATATGTTAAAGACCCACAAGACTATATTGAAGAATTAGTTTTAAGTATAGAAACATTTTACAGGTCTGTTATGAAGGAGTTATTTGAACCTGCTAAATGATAAATAGTATTTCCAGTTTGGCACTCTACCACGGCTAGCAAAGCGAGTGTCGGGGTTTGGTATGTACCTGGCGCCAGAAACATACCCTAGATTTTATATTATGAACGCTAAACAATTTTCATTAAAAATAGAAGAAGTCAAAAGAAATAGTGGCGACATGACCTACATGGACGCCGTGCTACATTTTTGTGATGAAAACAAGATTGACCCTGCTGAAGTTGGTAAACTTATATCAAAACCACTTAAAGAAAAAATCACACTAGAGGCACAAGAATTAAATTTATTAGCAAAGACTGGTAAATTGCCGTTATGAATTATGATGGTTTTGCAGTTTATAGAAAGTATTTGGCAATTAAATTGCATTTTGATAAAGAGGAATATAATTATTTTGATTATGATGGTCATGTTCATACAAAACTTGAAACATTTACCAAAAGAAATGACAGATATTTTTACCATAAATTAAGTGTAAAATATAATCAAGATGAAATAGAAGATTTTTTAGTAGCAAATTTTGTTAAAAATAAAAAGGTATGGTCAGGTAATTTATTAGAAAAAGAAGCACATGAGATATATTTACAACATAAGAAAAGAAAAGAAAGCAGTTCATACTGGTTTAAACAAGATTGTAATAAAATTAGTGATACCATTCTTACAGATAATACTTTACCCACCAACGCTCTTGCAGTATTTAATGGTCAACACCCTTTACTATTACGATATTGTATTGGGAATAAGATTGGTCCAGAAACAGTAATTATTATGAATTATCATTTGAATTTTATGAAAGATTGGGATAAACTTATATCAGAAAATGTAATATGGCCTGGTATCAGATTTAAATTAAATAAATTTAAACCTTTTGTAAAATTTAACGAAACAGAAACTAGACTAACATTAAAGGAGGTGTTTTTATGAGAACAGTCGGTGATAATATGCCTGATTATAGATTACAGGCGTGCCTTGAAGATAATACTTTAGGTGAGGTGTATACAGCAGATGATACTTTTGGTAAATGGTCAGTATTTTATTTTTACCCTAAAGACTTTACATTTATATGTCCAACAGAAATAAAAGAAATGGACAGACTTGTAGATGAAGGTTTAAATGTAATTGGTATAAGTGGTGATAATGAATTTTGTAAAAAAGCTTGGAAAGAATCTAATGATTTAATTAAAGACATTAGACACCCATTAGCTGCCGATTCAGGTTTACATTTATCAGGTGAATTAAATATCATTGCAGTAGAAGGTGTATGTTTAAGAGCAACAGTTATAACAGATGAACTGAATATTATTCAACACATTTCCGTTAACGCTCTTGATACTGGTAGAAATGTTGATGAAATTATTAACACAGTAAATGCTTTAAAATCAGGTGGTCTAACTGCTTGTAATTGGAAACCAGGAGATGGTTTTGTTGGATAAAACCTTAGATTGGTATATAAAATGGTTTGCAAGTATCATATTGATATTTGGTGCATATACAACAGCGATGAATATGTACCCATATAATATGTATTTTCAATTTACTGGCATAACAGGTTGGTTAATTGTAGGTATTATGTGGCGAGATTGGGCATTGATAGTGGTGAACACTATTGGTTCATTAATATTATTGATTGGTATCATAGATTATCATTTCTACACAGATTGGATGTTAAGAATTTATGAGTATCAGTTGGAGGCAAGATGGTAGAACAAGAATCAATATATAAAAAATATAATATAAATCTTAATGGTAAAGATACTTTTGTTTATGCTTGTAAAAATTTAACAAAAGCAGAGGCAACAAAAGATATTAAATCAAGATTTAAACCTTACAAGGTAACAAAAGTAAAACCAGTATGACAAATTCTAAACATTTGTTACATAGAACACTTGATATTGGAAGTGGCCTGATACTATCAATCATTATACAATTGACAGTATTTCCATTTTATGGTATAT
>Ga0160423_10001762_pt1 | contig 18120 bp, 24 predicted proteins | sample CRUFie14St8metaG_FD_108191 | JGI IMG/M metagenome (GOLD analysis project Ga0160423, IMG submission 108191) | Marine microbial communities from the Costa Rica Dome - CRUD Field 142mm St8 metaG | ecosystem: Environmental > Aquatic > Marine > Oceanic > Photic zone | place: Costa Rica: the Eastern... | reverse complement strand
TGAAAGCGAATCTCATGGTCATAATGCTTGTTTGTCCGAAAACAGGTGACCATCGCCTCGTGCAAGAGAGTAGTACCGGATCGCGGCGAGCAGGCAACAATGTGAATGTGCTTAAACAGACGTCAACTCCCTAGTGCGCCGTAACGAAGTAGTTCGAAACGACAATTAACATACCCACTATTTTAGCAGTTTTATTGAAACTTAAAATTTCATTACATCAACTACTCATAAGTTACCTTATATCTCTTTGAAACAAAGCTATAACTTCTCCTTTGTTTCCATTCTAGGTAACCTCTTTTAAATGAATATACTTCTGCTCCCAGAGGTCCTGTGGCAGAACAATGAACTTCGAATCTATCATCATCAAAGAGTTTTACATATGTTGATTCATTAATTTTTATCTTTTTATAATCCATTTCACCACCTATATGAAGATTTTCTTTTTCGTTCCTGCCAATCCTCCCAACATACCGGACACATCCAAATAACATGGACTCCTGGGTTGGGATGGGGTGTGATACATCCCTGGAAATTTCTTTGGATACAGGGAATTTTCTTAAGATGGTGAAGTTTGCAAACCTTATTTTTCATGTTTGCCTCGCTTTACCTTAATTCCCTGTCTTTCAAGGTAAGCAATAAAGTTCTTAAAAGTTTTTTCTCTGTCGACATTAGGTTTAACGACGAACAGTTCAAGTTTTTTTTTCATGTTGTACTCCTTTGTTTGTTGGTTAACCACATCATTTTTTCCACCTTGCCGGAGTTGGCAGGTTGGAGGAGAACTTAATCTCTCTCTTGATATATTGGGATATTATAAATATCGCAACAAGTCTTATCAACACCTTATGACTTTCGCTAACACAAAAAAATAAGAAAATTAGAGATGAAAGGTTGAATCAAAAATTTGAGAAAAAATCTCTGAGTTTTGGTTTGAATATGAGATTAATTGAGGTCTTGATCCTCACCCCAAACTTTATTGATTCTATCTTGAATCTTCAGAGTATAAACTTCGATGAGTTTTTTATTGCCTTCTATAACTTTTCTTTCTGCTTCTATTTTTTGGACTATTTCTTTTTGGATGCTAATTGGGGCAAGAGGAATCTTTATTCCTCTGATAATTGGCATATTCAAACCACTTCTTTGATTGTCTCCAGTTAAATTTCTAATTGCTTTATACATGCCACTCAGACATACAAATAAATATTCAACCAACAAAGTCTTTTCATCACTAGGAAGAATAGATACTAAAGACTGATTACAGGTTGCTTCAAAACGAAGAAGTGCAACGGTTCCTCTGGTCTTCCCCTGTCCATTTAATGCAATCATAACTGAATCTTTTGGAAGTAGTTTTGCGTTAGATGAATCAAGTCCTTCCTGTGTTATTCGTCCCTCACAATCAAAAATTTCTTCTGTATGAATATCTCCTGAGACTAACCATGGAATTGTGCCATTTTCATAATATTCTTTTTTTGTGCTTTTTGGTGTTCCTCCAGTTTTTAATGTAGATATTTCTCCCAACTCAACCATATCCCAACTTGGATCAATATCAATGGTTGGTTTATAGTTCTCAACAACTTGTTTGCATCCATCAATAATTTTTTGATAACCCTCTAACTCTTGAACTATTTCTTGTTGAATTTCGAGAGGCGGGAGTGGGATCGTAAAATTATCAAAATCTCTCGCATACACATGCTTTATAACACCACCGGTTTGAAGTGAATAAATATATTCTTGTTTACTTTTAAGTAAATAATATAAAAATATTTGATTAAGATCTTGTGATTTTGAATTGATAGTAAAACAATCAGTGGCAAATATTGGGTAGTCATGAAACCAAACATATCCTGCATTTCCTGACGAACTTATTGTAATAGAATTTTTTTCTCTATTACTCTGGTTACAAAACATAGATGGTTTTTGGCCTCCTGCAATTACTGGTATGGTTCCCTCTTGAAGGTCTTTTTTTGATTTTGATGTTCCTCTTTGAAAGTCAGCATATTCTTTAATCTTCACGAGATCAAAACTAGACCTTGCCTGATTAACTTCTCTGTACTTGTTTGCTTCAAGACTATAGTCCCGAGATTGCAATAATTTTGATTTTGAAACTTTAAAAATTGAATCGTCATTCTCTTTTATCTTGAGAGATAATTCTGGCAGATCATTTTCTTCAATTTTATTTCTTTGTGCCCCCAAGTTATAACCATCATTTTTAACTTCTGCAAAAAAGATCGAATCCCTCTTTTTTGATTTCTTTTTATCCAAAATTAGAACTGATGTCTTGACACCTGAATAAGGATTAAAAACTCCTGCTGGCAAAGAAATTACTCCCACCAACCCATTCTCAATAAGTTGTTTTCTTAACTCTTTATATGCTTTACCAGTTTGAAAAATAATTCCCTCAGGAATAATAATTCCTGCACGACCATTGGGTTTGAGGTGTTCTAAGATATAACTGGTAAATAAAACTTCTGCTTTCTTTGATTCAACTCCAAATCTCTTATGAGGTTGAATTCCACCTTTGGGTGAGAAGAATGGTGGATTTGCAAGGATCACATCAAAGTATTCATTCCATTTATCCTCAGATGAAAGAGTATCGTATTCATCGATCTTTGGGGTGCTGAAACCGTGCAGGTACATATTTACCAGTGAAAGTCTGATCATCTCAGGTGAAATATCGTATCCAGTCACATTCTCACCTACTTTCTTTTTATCTTCAGCAGAAAGTTTGTCACCTTGTTTCTTGTCTGTGTTCGTCTTTAAAATATATTTATACGACGAGATTAAGAAACCTGCTGTGCCACACGCAGGATCAAGGATAGTTTCATTTTTTTGAGGGTCAATAATCTCGACAATAAAATCAATAATATGTCTTGGGGTTCTGAATTGTCCTGCATCCCCCTGTGAACCCATAATAGAAATTAGATATTCAAATGCATCCCCGAGTTTTTCTGAGTGGGAATAATGAAATTCATTTATCTCTTTTAAAAACATGTTGAGTGTCGCGGGGTCCTTAAAAGGAAGGAATGCATTTTTAAAGATATCTCTAAACAGTTGAGGTGCGGATGGATTGAGATACATGTCTTCAATTGCTTGACTGTATAGGTTTACCTTATCGATACCACTGAGTTTTGGATCTAATAAATTCTTCCATGCATATTTTTCATAATCTCCTACGAAAAATGAACCCTCACCCCCCATTTCAATAGATTTCTGATCCATGTCATCCATGAACTTGTAAATGAGTCCTGTGGTAATTTGTTCTACTTGAGTTTGAGGATTTGGAATCTTTCCAACAAGAATATCTCTTAAAGTATCTATTTTTCTTCGAGTATCAGAATCAAGCACTTCGAAACCTCTCTAAATCAACCTTTTCTTTTATAAATTGTGGGATCTTTTCTCGTAAATCTCTAGGTAAATTCATAAATGCGTGCCCTGAAGGATGAACATTTAGTTCTGCAAATTTCTTTGAATCAATGATCTCTCTGTATTCAGGATCAATTGCATAAGACTCAAAGAACTGTTTTGCATCATGAAAATTATCATCAGAAGGATTTAATTCATCGTCTAATTTTTCAAAATCTTCCTCTAAGCATTCATTTTTAGTTTTAATTCGGTCTATATGACCAAATGCATGCAATAACAATTCTGAAACACTGAGTTTTCTGTCGAGTTCGAGAGATTTCCCTAGTTTCTGAAGAGTGAAATATTCCTCAGGTTTGTCCAAGATATTTTCTTCTAAATAATTTTCTGCACTCTCAAATTCCATGTTTTCAACAAAATTACGAATAGTAGAGTTGTCTGTCACCACTGATTGAAAAGATCGGTATAAATCACGATCTATTTTCATCCCTTCAGCACCAATTGTTATTTCTTCTATAAACTTTAAAGGGTCTGCGTTGTAATTAGTTACTTCATCTGCTCCTGGAGGTGGATCAGGAGGTGGGTCGATAGGAACAGAAGGTTTTTGAGGTAGTTTTAATATTTCGTCGTAATCAAAATCCTTCTCAAAATACTCATAGTTTCCAAAGAAATCAAAGAGATTGAATTTATCCTTAATTGAGTCAACATGATCAGGTATTTCATTTTGTGAAATCCAATGAAACTTAAAGTCATTCTTTCTAGTTCCACGACCTTTCATCTGAATGAATTCACTGGGTGAATACACTGGTCGCATCAAACATAAATTTAATATGTCGGTGCAGTCATATCCTGTAGTCATCATTCCTACAGTGACACATACTCTCGTTTTAGAAGTTCGATAATGTTCATTAACCTGAGACTGACCATTCAGACCATTGTTTCTAAAATCTATAGTCATCCTTTGGGATTCATCAATGCTCGAAGTTACTTGAACGGCAAAGTCTGATCGATACTGATTAGGAAAAAGTTTATCTGCAAGAACATTTAATATCTGAGTTACTTTTGAGGCATGGTTTTGAGACACACAAAAAATTAAAGTTTTGCCAATTTCACCAGTGTAAGGATCTCTTTTTGCTTCTTTGAGAAAGGTTTCACAAAAAATGGTGTTGGTGGTATCTGAGAAAAACCTCTTTTCGAAATCCTTCTTCAAAAAGGTTTCTTCAACATCATTACCATCATCATCAACACCTTCAAATATATACCCTTCTTCCGACAACAACTCGGTGGTGATTTCAGTCCTTGCATCAAAAACTTTTGGATTAACCAGGTATCCGTCTTTTACACCATCTTCTAGTGAATACCTGAATGTTGGTTCTCCACTTTCACAACCAAAGGTGGTGTAAGTGTCCAGCATAAATCTTTTTTCTAATCCCCTTGGATCTTTCTCACCAAGTTTATCTACATCAACTGATCTCAAGAAATTTCTTGGTGTTGCAGTTAGTCCAAGTTTAAATCCATTAAAGTATTCAAAAACCCTTCTGCTTCTTGCACCTAGAGAACGATGTGCCTCGTCTGAGATCACTAAATCAAAATCATCATGATTAAATATTTTCTTGTACTTGTTTTTACTAACAAACGATTGCACTGTGGAGACCACAATCTCTGCTTTTCTCCAATCACCTTGATTCTCTTTCCAAATTACAGTTCTAAAGTCATTTTTTAATACTTCATCAAATTCCTTTTGTGCCTGAGTCTCAAGTTCAAGTCTGTCCACAAGAAATAAGACTCTATTAACTTTATAAAGTCTCAAGAACATTTTAATAATTGCACAAGAAACCAGAGTCTTGCCAGTGCCTGTTGCCATTTCTAGAAGAAATCTGTCTTTTCCATCTTGCACACTCTTCTGCACAGAATGAACTGCTCCCAACTGGTAATCTCTTAATACCCTGATTTTATTTTTTGTTAAAAAGTCACTCCTTTTTGATTCATCAAGGTAATTAGGGTCTTTTTCAAAATTCGGGTGCTGAGTAACTCCAATGTAGTTATTGGAAATTTTCTCATCTTTTTTAACAGGTGGATTAAATTTCTCTCTTCTTAGTTCAATTTGTTGTTGGGTGGGAAATTGGTCTATAACGAATGGACTGCCTTGCTCTAAATCCCATTGATAGTGCTGAATTCCATTCGAGAGAATCACAAATCTGCAACCTAGTGAGTCTGCGTAACTCCGTGCCTGTTCTTTACCATCTAGGGGTGACTTGAGTTCTCTTTTTGCTTCAATGACGCACAGGTATGATCCTCTAGAATCAAGCAAGGTGTAATCAGCAAACCCTGAATCATTTCGGGTTTCTGTTTCGACATTTACTGTTCCATCATCACCGGGCAAAACCCATCCGGATTCTCTTAAGAGATTGTCAATTATGATTCTCGCACTTGCCTCTTGCATGTTTATAAGTATAAACCCCCTCTGTAGACTCTATTCAACAGTAGCAGACTGTCCGTAGCAAGGTTTCTCATTTTTTATAATAAAGTTTGCCAAAAAAGGCAAACAAAACATACAGTCCGAATAACCACCATTTATAGTCACCTGTTGTTAACAAAATAACTGTTAATATTCCTGCTGCCCAGAATGGCGAGTTAATGATTTGTATTAAATTATTCATTCAACCGTAACGGAATAAGTGAGAGTTGTCTTTGCCATACCCGCTATTTTAGCAGTATTTTAGTTCTTAAAAGATTGATCACTTTCATGTTGCTGTTTTTCCTCATATGCAGAGATGAATTCCTCACAGTGTCGCAATAACTTCTCTTGTTCAGGTCTGTCTGCTGTAACTCCTTCTATAATTTCTCGCATGGAGTCTTGAATACCCTCGTATTCTTCTTGTGTGAGGTTGCCATCCTTTAATTCTTGTTCAATATCGATGAGTATTGCTTTTGCTTCTTGGAGATCATCCTCCATCTCTTGCATGATTTGCTTTTGGCGAGGAACACTTTCTTTGTATTTGTTATAAATTTCTAGTTCTTCTATGTCTGTCATTTGTAACCTCTTTTTAGTAATATTTTTCAAAGATCAATAATCTGATTTAAAAAAATTATAGTATTTTGGAGTTGAGGCACCACCATAACTTCTCCTTTGACACCATTTAAGTCTTCCTTTTTCATATCTGTAAACATATGCACCAGTCGGTCCACATGTCCTTAAAAATAATTCAAAGGTTTCATTTCCATAGTCATTTATCCAAAGATCTTTATTGATATCAGTTCTTTTATATTCTTTCATGTTTAACTCCTTTATTTGTTGGTTAACCGCATCATTTGTTCCACCTTGCCGGAGTTGGCAGGTTGGAGGAGAATTTAATCTCTCTCTTGATGCTCAATGAATTATACCAAGACTTTGTTGCTGCTTAAATAAAAGATATTAAGATGTTGGTATTAATTAAGTGATTGCCTTCTTTATTGAGTCTGCAAGTTTTGATATTAGAGGAACAGATACGGCATTTCCTGCTTGTTTGTAAAGGTGGGAATTTGCAATATCGTTAGGCAATTTATAACTTTTTGGAAACCCTTGAAAGTTAAAGCATTCTCTTGGTGTTAATTTCCTATAACCATCATCCGTGACAACTAAAGGCACATTATGACCGCCCGTTCCCATATTTGCAGTTAAGGTTGGGCATTTGTTATTTTTATTTTCCCTTACATACTGTCTGCGCCACTGATATAAAGTATCTTTTGACTTCATGGTCTTCCTTAGTTCGTTGTACATGTACTTGTCTTGTCTGTAGAAAAAATTTTCTGGAACTTCTTTTGTTTCAAGAAAGTCTGTTATGGGTTTATTAGAGGTTGTTCTTTTAGGAGGAAAGAGTTTAGAAAACTTATAACTCATTGAGTTCGTCTTGCCAGAAAACTCCCAACCCGCCTCATCTCTGAAGCATATAATAAAAGTTCTTTCACGATTTTGTGGGATGTTTGTGTAATCACAAGTATTTAGGACATCAAAAAAAGCAGAATACCCATTAGACTCAATCGTATTCAATACTGTTTGAAAAGTTCTTCCTTTGTCATGGGATTTAAAATTTTTAACATTCTCTAGAAATAAGACTTTTGGTCTTTTTTTAAGCTCATTTACAAGTCGGACGATTTCAAAAAACATATTGCCCCGCTCATCATCGAATCCTTTTTGATATCCTGCGATGGAAAATGCCTGACATGGAAAACCTCCACATAACACATCCACAGGTTTCAGGTCTTTTCCATTTATCTTTTGGATATCGCCTTCGATTAATTGATGTGAGAAATTCTTTCTATATGTAATACATGAATGCTTATCAATTTCATTTGCCCATAAAACTTCAAAACCACTCTTTTTAAAACCAAGTTCAATGCCTCCAACTCCTGCAAATAAACCGCCAATAGTAAAATTATTTTTGCTCATATTTCTTTTGCAATTTTTTTCATCATGCTTTCAAGAGAGAAATCTTCTTCTTGTGCTTGAATGTTTTCTAGTCTCTTTCTTGAAAATGAATATTCATTAACATTCTTTACAGCATCATTCTTATCTCTACTTACCAATCTGTTTGTTAAATGAAAGACATAAGTTTTTTTTGGTTGTAGGTTATAACTACCGATAACATTATTTTCCATGACAGAGTTTGAAATTGGCACAATATATTTGTTTCCTGTTTCTATCTTTCTATATATCTCAAAATCTCCGGTGACTGTCCAGTTTGTAAAAGCAGGCATATCGTAGTTTCCTTTTATTGTATGACCTTGCTCCATAGTTATTTCATTTTTACCTGTGTATCTTTGGACAAACTCATATTGTTTGCTCATTGACCCATCTTTTAAAAAAACACCTTGTTTCATTTCTCTAAAGTCTGTTGCAGGCATAATTAATCCACTTTGGAAAAAGAAACCTTTCTCTTTAAGGTCTTTATAAGAATATATATATTCTATTTTTGCAGTTAGGTCGGTAAAGTTTGAAAAATCTCCTAAATCAAGTGAGTTATCAAAACCAAGAATTTCTTTAAGTGCAGATCCTGTTATATCCCTTTCTTTATGATTTTTATCGTCATCAAAATACATTGATACATGAACCATGTAACCATTTGTATTATTTTTTAAGTCTTCTTCTATTTGCTCTTGTCGAGCACCCATCCAGTGCTCGTTTTCATCGATCTTTTTTACTTCAACATATGCGTTTGGTGTTCTTTTGATATTTAAAGACTCATCAAAGACACTCTTAATATCTGGATCTTTTCTTTTTCCAACTTCTGCATTTGAATATATTTCTAGATCAATCAAAAGTTTTTTGTTATTTGAAAACTTTTCAATAATTTTACACGCAGCCACTTCACACAATTTGCCTTTCAGAAAAGCATCAATTTCTCCGCCAAAACCTCTTTTGCCTTGATTTGTTCTTCCTTGAGATGTCTTAGAGGGGTCTAAGTGATAGTCTCTAACAAACTGCAAGATGTCCAATAAATCATTTTTTGTAAATTTATAAAAATGTGGCATTTGGAAATTTTGCCATAACTACTTATGAATGTCTTAAGAGTGGTCTTTGCTCGCCATAATCGCCCAGAAGATTTCCCATGCCTGCCCACTTAAAATCTGGGGCAAGTTCTCTTAAAGCGTTTTGGGCAGAAAAAACTGTTGCGATTATATGTTTTATTGCATTTACTGACATTTATTCAACAGTAACGGAGTATCCATAACCAAATTATTGTTTTTCATAATTTAAAACTTGCTTGTAAAGTTTCTTAAAACTATCTATTGAAAAATTATATTTTTCTTCATTCGTCATCGACTTAAGTTCTTTCTCTGCTTGATTAAAGTTTCCAAAATCAAAGGTTATAACTTTATTATCATCTATCCATTTCCTAGGTCTAAGACGCAATTCCATCCTTTTCTTTGCCTTATATACCTTTATATCTCCATATTCGTTATCAATAAAGTTATTTACCCATACAGAATCTTTTGAATCTTTCGCATGTTCAAGTTCACAAAACTTTGATGTATCAACTTTCATGCCACATATATGAAATTTTTTTCCTTTGTTGTCGCCTTCTGTTTGTTCATCTTTTTCCCTTATAAGAATAAAATAATAAATATCTGTAATCTTTGGGTAATTGTTAAAAACTAATTGGAATTTAGAATCTAAAATTTCAATCCAAGCATTGATAATTGCATCATATTGACCCTGAACAAATTTCACATCTAGATCTTCATCAGCAAATTTTTGTGCTAATGAGGTCTCCCCGCTCATCCGGTTTGAGTCTTTACCAGTTTTTGTTTTATTTGAAAAGGAAAGCATTTTTATATCAGAAGCATAACCCCTTAACTCATCAACCAAATCAACAGGGTAACTGCCCGCACCAATTGGATCTGCTCCCAGTGCCTGAACACCCCATTGTTCAATATGTTCTTTGGGTATTTGAATAGGTATTGATTTTTGTCCAGGCAATAGATCTGGTTGAGAAAAAATTGCCTTAAATATAAAAAATGTAATTACCTCTTCGGCATCATTATCAAAAAACTTTTGAAGTTCATTCTTATCTAATGGAACTGCAATCATAATACTGACACATACATTTTTTACTCGACAGTAGCGGAGTGTTCTTAACCCAACCTATATTATCTGCAATTTCTGCGGTGTTTGAAAGTATTGGGTTTTGGTTGCATGAATTACTCATTAATAAGATTGTTTTTCTGGAATAACTCCTCTTACTCCGCCCCTTGGGTCTTCCATGTCGCCACTTCTTCTTGGTATTAAGTGTATATGGCAATGCATTATTGTTTGTCCAGCATCCTCGCCATCATTAACACCTATATTAAAACCTGTTATTGAAGTGTCTTTGTTTTTAAGGTCTTCTTTCTGTAAATGTAGAAGTTCAAACATTGCTGCTGTCTCCTCTTCAGTTAAGTCAAAAATTGATTGAACTTTTCTTTTAGGAATAACTAATGTGTGTCCATCAGTAACTGGGTATAAGTCTTTAAATGACAAGGCAAGGTCGTTTTCAATCTCAATCCTTGATTCGTCAAGGTTACAAAAAACGCAATCATTCATAATGGTTCGCCATATAATTCATTCGGACCCCATTTTACAGGAATATGTCCAACGGAAACATCGAACATTTTTTGTAAAAAATCTCTCCTTTCTCCTTGTGAGTTTCCAGTTTGATTAATTATTGTTTCCCTTAGCGGATGGTGACTTTCTATGTAAAAATTATTTCTTTTGTTAAGGGAGTATAAGTATTCAACATAGGGTATTTTCTCAAATTTTCCCCCATGACCTCTGTTGCAGTGCTGGCATGATAAAACAAGATTCCAGACCTGATCAACCTCAAAAAAACCAAAATCCTTAAGAAGGTGAGGGAAGAAATGATCGACATCACAAGAGTTTTCTCTTCCTTGCTCAATTGATATGGGTTTATAACAATAAAAACATTTTCCTTTTTGGTATCCATTTAACGCGTCTCTAGAAGAGGTAATATTTTGTCTTTTTTTCTTATCATTTTCGACATATAGACATCCTTTATCCTTATCATTCATAACCTCTAGCAGAAAAGGATTAATTTTTAGAGATATTGCAGTCTCCCATAAATTCCAACGAGATTCTGCTTCGTTTTTTAGGTTTCCATAAACATCTTTCTCTTTAAGTCTATAAAAGTTATCTGTAAGAATTATAGATTTATTGGTTGTCCTGTTATCGGTGAAAAATCTTGTTGTCTCCTCGTTTGAAACATTATGAAACGCATCAATTACATTTACAAAACCCAATCTAACAGTTGTTGTTTTTAATTCCTCTTCACTGATCTCTGAATTATTAAACTTTTTACATGCATCTAAAAACTTGCTTGATGAAGAGGTTATTTGCTTCTCTTTCTTTAATAAATGCTCACATATGTTTTTAGCAAAGGGGACTGCTAGTTTTTCAATCTCAATTTCTGTTTTTTTCGTATCAATCTCTAGCAAAGACTTTGCTAAGGCAAATTTATATGAGGCAACATTCCTTCCAAGAAGGATTATAGATCTCCATGAAGTTTCCAAAGTAGGATTTCTATCTACAAATAAATCTTTACTCATTTTCTAATAATTCATCTGGGTAGTGATGAGTTTCAAACTCTTTTCCATCTTTATAAACTGTCTTAGATTGTAAATTACCGCTTTTGTAATAACCTCTTGACCAGCAAATTAATGCCTTTTTTTCATTGCTTATCTTTTGGAATCAAGTAATTAAGAACATCTTTCCAATTCTTAAATTTTTCACTTAAAAAGTGAATATGTTCACCTTTAAATTCTCCTGCACCATTTGCAGTTCTATCGTCTATTAAATAATCTCCAATATTTAAGTTTTTATTATGACTTAGTATTAATCTTTTGTGTGCTGAATCACCTAAATATTTTTTGACCCAAAGGAGTTTATCGGTCCATGCAGAAGGGTTGTTCCATGGGGCAGTGGACAATATATATACATCAAAGTGTTTTGTGAGTTCTTCATATGCCTCAATAGCACCGTCAACAGGTTCCATTTTTAAAAATATTCCAGGAACATCATCCAAGTCATCTTTAAATTTCTGTATTTGCTCCTCTGTTAAAGAATCAATGCCACTTTGAAAATTAACCAGGACATTGTCCATATCAACATAAAGAGTTTTCAACTTTTTTCTACCCATTTGATTTTATTTTCGTCAAAAATAATTTCCTTTTCTTGTTTGCTGCCATAACCCCACAAAATTGTCTTATGGCATAAGTTAAAATAATAGGTATAAGGATCCAAATACTAAATACCAAATAAAAAAGCCTGGTAACTCTTCAGCCAAATTAGTTTGACCAGTCACAAGTGAAATTATTGGAAGAAGTAGCATAATTGTTATAAAAATTTCCATAAATTTATCCTCAGTTTTTATCTACTCCACCGTTACGAAGTGTATAAAGGTGTCTACTTGTTGGTTTATGAAATCTTATCATGAAATCTTTATGCTTCTTTTTCATAAAACCTCCTTTAGTTCAGGGAGGTTTACTCCAATTTCCCCAAACTCTTTGTTAAATTCTTTTTTTGTTAACTTGGTACCTCTATAAAAGTAGTCGCACATTTGATGTGGTGTTGCCAATGTCCAATCTGCATCATTTGGGTTTAAAAAGTAACTCAAGGCACCACCATCAAACGAAACAATTATTGCTGGTTTTTTGTACCAATTAAAATAAAGTGTTTTAGTCAACCACTTGCTCTCCTCTTTATCGAAAATTATAGGTTCCTCACATTCTTGTCCATCAACTCCGAGTTCATTAAGAACTGCTATATATTTTTTTCTTAATTCGTTTGCCACTTCCGGTTCGTCATCAAATAGATATGCTTTTGAGAGATTATGAGACGAGTCTGCAATTTTGACTTTTAGTGCAATATTATTTTTCTTTAGTCTTGGGAGATACTCTAAAAAATAATCTTCGTTTTCATTTTTAGTCATTGCATTTATTGCCTCAATGATTTCTGAATTGAAATTTGAATTGATAAGATTCCTTACCTCTTCTCTTGCTAGGTCATTGTGAGCATCTTCAATAGCATCATGCAGCAAACCAACTATTTCATATGATTCACCTAGTTCTGATACCCGTGAAGCAACATCATTTATATGTGCCATATATGGATTTTCTTTCTTGTCTTTTTGTCCTTCAGGATATTTTTCATTTGGTTCAAGATGAACCTTTTCTGCAATTTCTCTAGCAATCTCAATCCTAGATTTCATTATTCAATTTATTCAATATAGACACCTTTATCTACTCCACTGTAACGGAGTAAGTGAGAGTTATCTTTGCCTTACCCAATATTTTAGCAGTATTTGAAAAGGTTAAAGTTTGCCTGCATAAATTACTCATAATCATCTCGCAATTGCCCCATAGACCTCTATCTTTCTTGTAGGAACTTCAACACCTGACATTTTATAACGAGCAAACATATCCTTTTTAATAAAAGAGTTTTCTGGCATTTTATTGGTAAACCCAGACTTGTTTATCATATCGTTTTCTTGATAAGTAATTGCTGTTACTAGGTCGGTTTCGTTTAAAATCTTCTTTATTTTATTTTTATCACCGATATTCTTTATTACCTCATCAGCAATCATGTTAGATGGTACAGGATGTTCAAAGGTGAACTTATTTTTTGATCCTTTACTACCTCTCAATAGTTTTCCACTTTTTATAAGACCTAAACTGTCTAAGTGTTCATAGCATTTTGATGTAACAAAATAACTGTTATTTGCGAGACTGTATTTTGCAACATAATTTAAAATTCCATATCTAATTGAAGAATTGTCTATAATCTTTCTTTCGCCATAATTTTTTTTATCTTTAAATTTTTCTAAGATTCCATCGGTCTCAATGATAGAAACTATGACCTTGTAAATATTTTTTTGAAGATCGTTCATTTTTAAATTCTGCCACAACTCCTTGTTATTGTCCTATAAATACAAACAAGATACCGCAACAAGTCATATCAACACCTTATGACTTCCGCTAATACAAAAAAACAGGTGAAATTTTTAGGGTTATTTTTGCTGGGGTTAAATTTTAGAGATTTTTAAAACCTCGGCAGATTGCGAGGTTAAAACTAATTGTCTTCCAAACTTACTCCACTGTAACGGAGTGTTCTTAACCCAACCTATATTTTTCACTATTTTTGCAGTGTTTGAAAGAGTTGGGGTTTTGTTGCATGAATTACTCATAATTACACAGTCTATTCCCTATGTTTTTCATAAAAAAGTTTATAGGTTATCAAGAATTACTTTGATTTTTTTTTCATAAAACTTGGTCATCTCTTGATCAATTTCTTTATCTCCAACGGGTACCCATGTGGTTTGTTTTAGTTTTATGACTATGATTTCTTTGTTTTCGTTTTCTAAGTCTTGAATCAAGTTGTTTATTGTTATGTCTAGTTCTTTAATTTGTTTTTCTTTCTTAAATTTTGGTGACATTGCCATTTTGTAGGCGCCGCTAAACATGCCTTTTTCAGGATCATAAAGATTTCCAATAAACTCTAATGCATCCTCATTTTCTTTGTTTTCTTCTTCTAACTTTCGCTGTAAATAGTTTTCATACTCCTCTAGTGAAATTTTTCCAGTCTCATAATCCCTTAGTACTGCCTCTTCTTTCCTAATTTCTAGTTTATGCTCTCTCTCTAACGCCATTAAACCTCTTTCAGCAATGGTTAAGTCGTTTCTCTCTTCAGAGTAAATCCTGTCATAGTACATATTATCAGATTCAAATTTTTTATAGACTACAAACCCGACAAGGAAACAAATAACGATGATGCTTATATGCTTCATCTTAAATAAATGCACTGCCTAATGACATACTAAAAAGAGCATATGGGAGATATAAAATTGTCTCAATTATTAAAACAAATTTGTTTGCATTTAAAGATGTTTTGATTTCTAGGTCAAATGCAATAGAGGTTAACCATACTCTGACAAAGTTATCTAATATAAATATAAAAATAAGCAAAAAACCTATGGCAAGAAAAATATTTGACATCACCATCCCTAATGAATCAAATATAAACCAAAAGATTAACCCAAGAGACCATGCAAAACTATTGATTCCAAACACTAATTTAAAGTTATCTTTCTCTTGTTTTTTGAGGAATTTATTTACACTTCTTGCATAGGTTGCTGACCATACCCATATAAACAAAGAGATTATAAGCACAGATAAGAGCATATTGTCACCACTCATACCGAGTGCTGAGAAAGCGCTGGAGTTTATTCCAAAAAAGAATAAATATATTAGGGGTGGCGCTATAAGTCCCACTATTGGTAAATGATTAATGTAATCTTTTATATCAAGGTCTCTCATTTTTTTTTCCAGTAATTATATTTTTATAATCTATCATAAATGTCCTATGAAAACACATAAAGGACCGCAACAAGCCATATCAACCTCTTATGACTTCCACCAACACGAAAAAATAGGTGAAATTTTTAGGGTTATTTTTGCCGGGGTTAAATTTTAGAGATTTTTAAAACCCCCGCAAAATGCGAGGTCAAAACCAAAAGTAGTTTGAAACTAGTCCACCGTAACAGAGTGTCCGTAGCAAGGTTTCTTATTTTTATAGCCTATTAATATATTAAAATACAATAATTTAAACCTGTTTCTGCTTCATCGTATTGTTCTTTAGATACGACCCAAGTGTTTTTATAATTTTTTGGATGTGGTTTTATTTTGGGCGGATCTTGATAGTTTAATATTGCGTATTTTCCTGTTTGTTGTATTCCATTTTTTGTTTCAGCAATAAATTCTAGATGCGGTGCCGCTTTAGCAACTGTTAATTCCCATGGAAGACAGAGTCCCCCTGCACCACAATACTGTTCAGGTAAAACACCAATATCAACATGGTTATTTAAAAAGGTAGTGCTAATCGCTGGTTGTATTGTCATGGTGTACAAAGGACCACCTTCTATTTTGCGGTTGTAATCGTCCACTTCTTTAGTGCCATAAGTTACAGAACATCTAATATCTTTTTCTCCACCGTCTTCATGAGCAAATATATGGGTGGTCAGCAAGATAACAAAAAATATAAAGAATCTCATACATCTATTTTGCCATGACTTCCCCTAAATGTCTTATGAAAACACATTAAAGACCGCAACAAGTCATATCAACTTATGATTTCCGCTAACACGAAAAAATAGGTGGAATTTTTTAAGTAGTTTTTACCAGGGTTAAATTTTATTGGTTTTTGAAACTCCCGCAGTATGCAAGGTTTGAATGAAAGTTCGGTTGAACTTACTCCACCGTAACAGAGTATCCATAACCAAATTATATTTCATCCCAGAATTTTTTTAATTGTCCTTTTGTTGAAAATAACTTTGATAACGTTTTTGGAGCAAACCAAAAGATTAATGTGGATACGAAAAGAAGAATTGCCCCTGCTGTTATTCCAACTGTGCCCTCAGATGAAAGGGTTTGAAACAGGGTAATTATGTTATATCTAATTCGGGTTGGAAAAATGAATCCTAAGATAAGAACTAATAAATATAGGGCAGTTAATATTTTATATATTTTAAAAACTGCTTTCATTGCTTATTTAATTCTATGTTCCAAACTACTCCACCGTAACGGAATAAGTGAGAGTCATCTTTACCATACCCACTATTTTAGCAGTGTTTGGAAGAGTTGAGGTTTGGTTGCTTGAATTGCTCATGATTCCTTGTTTGGTTTGGATAAACTTTCATACTTACGTACATAGTCTTCCATAACTTTTATAGATGATTTTAATATTTCGACATCTTCTTCATAGTATTTAATCATTGTTTTGATGTCTTTTTTTTCTCTTGCAAGTTGTATCTCTGAAATTACACCTTCTTTATACAAATCTTGAAATTGTTTCTCAAACCTATAAACCTTGGAACACTTTTTTACGTAATTATCTAACTCTAGTTTTCTTTCTAAAATTCTACGTTTAGTTTTTTTATATAAACTATGATCTTCTTCGCTGATAACCATCTAAAGCCAAATTATTGCTATTAAAAGAAGAAATGTAAAAATTGCATATTCATCACTACCTGTTGCAGAGCGAACTACATACGCTGCTATAAAAGTAAAAATGTTTAGTAAAATCATTGATGGTTCCATAAAATTATTCTGCCATATCTCTCCATTAATGTCCCATTAATACATATAAGAGATCGCAACAAGTCATATCAATACCCTATGACTTCCACAAACATGAAAAAATAGGTGAGATTTTTAGGGTAGTTTTTACCAGGATTAAATTTTAGAGATTTTTAAAACTCCCGCAGAATGCGAGGTATAAACGAAAGATGACTTTGACTTATTCCACTGTAACTGACTTGAATTGAGTGCAGAATTAAGGGTATGTCTTTTTCTGAACCCTTTGTGGAACTTGAAATAAAACTCAATTTCTTTTCTATTCACTTAAACCTTGCATGCAAAAAAAATTACCATAAATTTATATCCCCTGTTTTGATTGGTTTAATTGATTTAGGATCAATTATTTTCTTTGGTATTGAGAATCTTGGTCTTCGATCTTTTGCCTGTTGATCTTTTAAAGTTTCTTTTTTATTTACTGACTGATTGTAAATATCGGATGTATTCAGTTTGTATATTTCAAACTCACCAGAATATTTCCTTTTTTTTGGATCTTTCTTTTTTTCATCAGCAATATTTCTAAAAAAAAAGAAATATAACTCATCATATTCCGATCTAGGACCAAATGAGGACGGAGCATAACTACTAGCGCCTTTTAATTGGATTCTTTTATTTCTTTTTAAATCGTATAGATCAAAACTAGAACTTGCTCCAGAAATAGAATTAACACACCTTGGCATATCCATTTCAAGAGAAAATACTGCTTCACTAAAACTTTCTGAAAGATTGGGGGTTCTTGTTCCACCAATTAAATTTACTGTGTCTTCACACTGTTTTACCCAATCCTTAAAATATTGTTTCAATACTTTCCTGTCTTTTTCTTCAAAAAAAAGCAACTCATTCTTGAAGGTTCCCTCAGGCAAGTGGAGTTGTTTTTCTTTGTATTTCACTGACTAAATTTTACTAATATTCTAAATCTAATAAAGTCTTAATTCTGCACTCAAACTCATTCCACCGTAACAGACTTAGCCAAGTTTCTTGGTTGATCAATTTCAGTTCCTCTAATTAATGAGACTTCATATGCCAATATTTGAAGAGGAATAGAATAGATTATTGGTTTAAGAAAGAAGTCGCATTCTGGTAAGTGTATAAATGCTCCTG
>Ga0160423_10001761_pt1 | contig 18120 bp, 34 predicted proteins | sample CRUFie14St8metaG_FD_108191 | JGI IMG/M metagenome (GOLD analysis project Ga0160423, IMG submission 108191) | Marine microbial communities from the Costa Rica Dome - CRUD Field 142mm St8 metaG | ecosystem: Environmental > Aquatic > Marine > Oceanic > Photic zone | place: Costa Rica: the Eastern... | reverse complement strand
TAATTCCGACTAAGCTAGTAGAGGTTAGTAGTAAGCCGATAGAGAGAACAATAGTTCAACCTGTCATGCCAAGGGAAATAGATTTAAGAGAAGTTAGGTGGCTAACTATTACGCCAGAAAACTTTGAAGAACAGTTTAAAATAATTGAAGAACAAGAAGGAGAATTAGTCTTTCTTGCTATGACTATTCCAGATTATGAAACAATGGCATACAATATGCAAGAATTAAAAAGATATATTACAGAACTTAAAGATGTTGTAGTATATTATAGAGAAATTACAACATCTGATACAGAATAATGAAGTTAATAGATTTTTTACTAAAATTATTCACAGGAATATTTGGATTATTAGCTGTATCATCAGTTCTATTAGGTTTTGAATTTTTAAAACCATTGTTAACAGTTTTAAATAATCATGTAGGATTCTTTTTACTATTAATATGGATTACTTTATTAATGATGGAAGTATCTGATAAAAATGATTAATAAAATAAAAGTGTGGTTTAACATGATGTTAGACTACAGAGTCATGATGAAAGGCTCAAAGTTCTTTGAGAAAAATCCTGTAGTTCAAGGTCGTTTTGAAGAAAATGAAGAATGGCTAGAAGAATTAGAGGATAGAGTAGTAACACTAGAGGAAGATTCGCACCCAGCTAAAGACTTATGTGAGTTTGATAGTTGGGAAGTTATTACACAAAGATTTAAAAATATAGAGGAGAAATTAGGTATTGAGTACCATAATGAGGACAATTGAGTCCCCAGTAGAAAAAGTACAAGCATATTTATTTACTAATGATAGATTAGAAACATCAGAGTACGCCACATCAATGGTGCCACTCGATAAAATACTTATGCTTGAAAAGGATATACCATTAAAGTATAATCCAACAGAAACAGGATTAAAAACACCTTTACTACTTCTTAGTAATACACAACATAATTATGATATGTGTGCTCATAGAATAGGTAAAGATTTAGTCCAAGAAAGAGATGAAAAAATACCTTTCATTTGTTATGCAGGTAACCAAAGGCTTACAGCTTTGAAGAATCTCGAATATGACGCAGTACAGTGTATATTTGTAGATGATATCAACTGGGCTCACGCAGTAGACCTAGTATTACAAGAAGGTAAAGCAACAAATTATAATTAGCTTTAGGAGTAAACAAAATGGATGCAGTAATATTATTGGCATTAATAGTACCAAGTATTATTTGTATATTTAGTTTACTGGTATGGGGAACAGAGGGAACAAAGGGAATCACACAACCATATCATTCCGTTTCAGGAAAATTACACACAGCAAAAAGAGAAAGAAAAGATTATCTAATATGATAAACTTTGACAAATTAAAGAAAGCACTACAAGAAGGAGTAGTGGAAATATCATTCACGAGTTTAAAATCGGGGAATAATTATAATATTCCTTGTACATTACAGGAGAATCTAACCCCTGTAAGAATAAACCAGTCATCATCTGATGCAATTCTGGTTTATCGCTTAGATGAAGAAAGGTGGGAAGACCTTCGCCTTTCGACAATACAAGCATATAATTCCTAATTTTTAGGAAAGGCTCGAGAGAGTAGGAGAGAACGAATGTTATTAGGTTTCTTTCAATGGCTTCAAGCATGGATAGCTGTCGTACCAACTATTGTGATGGTATGTTCACTTATCGCAGCACTCACACCAACACCAATTGATGATGGTTGGATGAAGAAGCTATATAAAGTACTAGACTGGTTTGCCCTTAATGTCGGTAAAGCAAAGGATAAATAATGGCAGAAACAGTCGATAGCCGTAATGAAGTTCAAATAGACCTTGATAAATACATGCGTCTAGTCGATAAACTAGATGATGCAGAAGATACTATTAAAGCCTTAAAAGATGAGGCAAAGGCAGCAAAAAATCAATTAGAACCACCTAAAAGAAAGTTTGTGGATTTATTTTTAGACGATAATGACATAAATGAAAAATCAATAATCGGATTTATTTCTTTTGGTCTAATGACAGTCTTTGGTATCTGTGACCTAGTCACTGCATTTATGGGACAGGACTTGGTAATTTCAGATACCATTTACACATCATTCGTTGTAGTAACGCTTGGTGCATTTGGTATTAGCGAGGCAGGCAAAGCATTTGGTGGTAAGTAATAAAAAATAGTTCTTGACATATCCTTGTAGATTTAGTATAATATAGGTTATGAAAAAATTCAAGGAACTAAAGAAAATTACACCAAAGCCTTTCGAAGAAGATAGACCTTGTCCGTACTGTAAATCATTTGGTACGAAGATGAAGGATTGTAAAGGCTATAAGTGCTGGGAGAGATAGATGAACTTATTTTATCTTGACGAGGACTTAGACAAAGCAGCACAGTATCATGTTGACAAGCATATTGTTAAGATGCCGCTAGAAGCTGCTCAAATACTTTGCACATCTATTTGGATAGATAAACTTTTGGGATTTGTTCCTCGAGCACTCAATGCAGAAGAGCGAGAGGTTCTAAACAAAGAGAAAGCACAAATTAAACACTTACCTCTAGAGGAACGACCCATCCCCTACCTTCCAATGATGTACAATCATCCCTGCACAATCTGGGCAAGGGAATCATTGGATAATCACGAGTGGGTACATTGTTATGCAAATGCATTGAATGACGAGTACCACTATCGATATGGCAAACTACACAAGTCAGTTATGGAAGTAGTAAACAAACTACCAGACCCAGTAAATATGCCAAGAAAAGGATTCACTACTTTTGGACTGGCAATGCCAGATGAACTAAAAGATTATGACAATCCGATACAAAGTTATCGTGATTACTACCATTTGGACAAAGCAACATTTGCAGCATGGTCACATCGTGATAAACCTGATTGGTGGAACGAAGATTATGCTGACTACGAAAAAAGGATTACAGCAAAATGAGCAAGACTAAGTATAAATTTAATGAAGATAAAGTAATAAATATGGTAAACAATCATATTTTAAAAACCTATGATGCTCATTACAGTATGAATAAAATACAATCAACAGAATTTATATTTGATGCAGAACATGGAGAAGGTTTCTGTATTGGAAACATTATCAAATATGCACAAAGATATGGTAAAAAACAAGGTAGAAACGAAGATGATTTATTAAAAATCATTCACTATGCAATAATTTTATTAGGAAACGACATTGGCAGTAAGAAGTAAAAAACACGAAAATTTAACAGATTCTAATCTTCAGCATGTAATTGATTTGCTTAGAGCAGATAAACCAATAACAAAGAAAGAAGCATGTAGCATACTGAATATTAGTTATAATACTACACGATTAAATAAACTTATAGAAGAATACGAAGAAACAGTAAGATATCGTGAGTTAAGAAAAGCACAGAACAAAGGAAAGGGAGTCACAGAAGCTGAGAAGAAAAGCATTGTGACTTATTACCTAGATGGTCAGAATATTTCTGATATTGCAAAAGCATTATATCGTTCACCAGCTTTTATAAAAGCAGTTATAGAACGATTAGGTATTCCACAAAAGTTGGCAACAACAGACTACGAAGGCATCAGATTAGCTATGCTACCAGAACAATGTGTAGCAGAAACCTTCGATGAAGAAGAAAGAGTTTGGTCAATAAAAGGAAACTGCATTGCAATAGTAAAAAGAGAACTAGGCAACCATCAAACAAACTATGAACAAAAGTATGGAAGTAGAATGTACTATGTTCATGAAATCGAAATGGCAGAGTGTGAATCGCCATACTTCGGAACAATCACTAATGCAGGAAGAGGCGCAAGTCGTCTTGCACATGATTTAGGAAGTTTAAAACACTTAAATGAGTATTTATAATGGAATATGTTTTAGCATTTTGGATAGCAGGAGTAATGTTAGCCGTATGGAAAATATGGATACCTGCATACAAATTGATAGCAAAGGTAGCACCAGACAATATAATGGTTACTAGACCAATCATATCAAGTATAGTTTGTATATTTATTTTTACACTAACTTTACCTATATATGCTCTAGCATTAATTGTACCAAGTAAATTAGAAAATTTTACATCAGGATTTGTCAAAGGTGCTTTAGGAATTAAAAACAATGGCATACAGTAAAGAAGTAGTAGATAGATTTGAAGGTGTATTAAATTCACCAAAACAATTTTCAGTGGGAAGATTTGACCCTAACGACCCTACAGTAGCAACAGGAATGACTGGTGCTCCATCATGTGGGGATGTAATGAAACTACAACTAAGAATAGACCCAGGCAATAATAGAATCCTAGGTGTTAAGTTTAAAACTTATGGATGTGGAAGTGCGATTGCATCTTCTTCCATGTTTGTTGATATGTTGCAAGGCTTAACAATAGAAGAGGCTAAAGAAATAAAAGACAGAGATATAGCTGAAGCGCTAGACTTACCTCCAATTAAAATACATTGTAGCGTACTTGCAGAAGACGCCATTAAAAAAGCAATAGAAGATTGGGAAACCAAGAGGAAAAAATGAATTATTTATTAGACGCATTAATTAAAAAATTAGAAGGTGAAGTTGCAGTTGCCAAAGCTAACATCATGGTCTATACAAGAAATTCCGCAGGGATTGGAGAGCATCCAGAAGTAGTAGAAGCAGTGGAGACACAAGTTGAAAAAATTGCTGCAGCCGAAGAAAAGATAGAAACAATCAAGAAGCATTTTCCATCCTAGGTAGTCTTATTAGTTACCGAAAAATAATTCTTGACAATTGGTTTTACTTTTTATATAATATTATTATATTTAGAAAGAAGTCAATATGAGTGATAGATTTTATAGCGAGATGATTCAATCAGTAGGTTGGGCACCTGGCTATCGTAACACATTCTCATTTGACCAATTTGAACAAACCTTTGGTAAATTTAGGAGAAAACGAAAAATGGCTTGGACAGATGAAAGCAAACAACAAGCAGTTGAAATGTATCAGGAAGCTGAACCTACACCTGAAACATCAATGGAGATAGTCAAGGACATCGCTGATGAACTTGGAGAATCTCCAAACGGGGTTCGCATGATATTAACAAAAGCAGGCGTTTATGTAAGAAAGACTCCAGCAGCTAAGTCCTCAAGTGGCTCAACTGGTGGTGGTAGAGTTTCTGTAGCAGACGCACAAGCTAAACTTACTTCAGTGTTAGGTGATGCAGGTCAAGAAGTTGATGAAGCAATCATTTCTAAGCTAACTGGTAAGGCAGCTAACTACTTTGCTAGTATCGTAGAAAATTTAAACAACTAATCATTTAATTTTTCAACCAAGGCAGTTCCTTTCTGCCTTGGTTTTTTGCATCTCACAGAAGTGACCTCTGCAATTTAGCAATACAAAAGAGTTTTTGTTAGACTAAATTGGAGGAAAAATGCAAAAAGAAGAGCTTAAAAAGAGACTCGACGAAGCTGGTGATGCTATTATCACATACAGAAGTCAAAACTCAAGAAAATTAAAATACAATGTTTGCACTAGAGACTTTTCTACAGAATATATTCGACAGAAAAGAAATAGAGCAAAAGAAGGTAATAAAACAGTGTTACTATTTTGCTGGGATACAGATTCCTACAGGATTCTTGTACCCGAAAATGTAACGAGTATAGTACCTCTCAACCGAGTGATTAAGAATGATAGACCTTAACGCTCCCTCAATCTACGAGAAAGTAATACAAGAAACTGAGCATGAGCAAGTCAGGCTTGTTGTTTCTACTTTTAGAAGTGTAGAGTATATATCCCTTAGAAAATATTATTTAGATTTTGAAGAAGAGTGGCAACCTTCAAAAGACGGAATAACAATGCCCATAGACTTTGATAACACAAGAAGTCTATTTGAAGGACTAGTAGAAATATTATCTTTAGCAGAAAGTAAGAACATACTAGAAAAAGAATTTAAAGATGTGCTAGATGAAATCTACTTATAAAAAATAGTTCTTGACATAACCTGATAAATTTAGTATAATATATTTATGAAAAATTTGGAAGCATTAATTAAACAAGCAAAAATGGCGTACTATAATGGTAAACCTTTTATGTCAGACGAAGTCTATGATAGACTTGAATCGCAACTTGATGTATTCAATGATGTTAGAATCAGTGTTAGGAATAGTGTAGGACATGAACATGACCCTCGGTCAATCAGATATCCTCATGCATTTCCTATGTATTCTTTACAGAAAGTTTATCAAGGCGAGGAACATCCGAACTATGATAGAGACCAACCAATAGTAGTAACCCCTAAGCTTGATGGTGCTGCAGTAAGTCTACAATATGTTCGTGGAGAACTGACACTTGCTCTCACAAGAGGCGATGGAAAAGAAGGTCTTGATATTACAGACAAGATGAAGTTTCTTGCACCATGTGGTTTCTTTATTGATGAGCCAAATGAAACAAAAATAATGCAGATTACAGGAGAAGTAGTCGCACCGTCTTCCATAGAAAATGCTAGAAATTACGCATCAGGTGCACTTAACCTAAAAGACATAGAAGAATTTAAAGAAAGAGATTTAACATTCATTGCTTATGGTGTTCAACCATATATTACAGATAACTATATAGAAGATTTAGAAAAACTATCAACTTGGGGTTTTGAAACTGCCATTGATAGTAATTATCCTATGTTTCCACAAGACGGAGATGTATGGAGAGTAATTGATAATAATTACTTTGAAACACTTGGTTATACTTCTCACCACCCTCGAGGTGCTTTTGCAAAGAAAGTAAAACAAAAAGGAGTAGTAACAAAACTACTTGACGTTATATGGCAAGTAGGTAAGTCTGGTGCGGTATCACCAGTAGCAATACTAGAGCCTTGTGTTATAGGAGAAGCAACAGTTTCGAGAGCAACATTACATAACATTTCAGTGATAGAAGCACTAGACCTTGAAATAGGTTGTAATGTTGAAGTTATAAGAGCAGGGGAAATTATACCCCAAGTAGTAGCGAGGGTAGATTAATGTATCTAGCAATGGAATGTGGAGCATGTGGTAAACCTAGAATGGATTGCACATGCACACAAGAAGAAGTCCTGAGTAAAACAGGCAAAGTAGACTTATCAGTCTTTCTTGGAGACGGAGTTATGGGAGAAGTTTTTAAAAACTCAAAAGGTAATTATGGAGTCGACTATTATATGGGAGACAAACTAATAAAAACAGAAGTATATGAGAACCATAACGAGTTATATGCAGAGAATGCAGCAGAGAATTATACTCTAGGAATCAAGAAGATTGAGGAAGTTTAATTCAACAATAAAACTATGTGTAAGGACAGATAAAGATATCGGTCCAATGACTATGGATGAACAGGTCAAAATAGTTAAAAAAGCAATCAAAGATAGAAAGTTCTATCTTGAATCTATAAATAAAAGTGAAAAAGTTTAAAAAGCGTAGAGCATTTCCACTCCCACCTAACCCTTGTGGAGAGTGTAAATTTTATGACCCTATTCACAATATCACACCAAAACTAAGCGAAGGTTGGTGCAGAGTATCTAATCATACAGCACTTGTACTTTCAGAAGAAACTTGTAATAAATGGCAACCCAAAACAAACTAAGAGAAAAACTAGAACTTCGTATGCAGATTTTGCAACAAATGATGGAAAGAAATATGCACATAAAAGACCCAAAGACAGTAGAGGAATTCTTAGATAGAATAACATATTGTTGGGGAATTATGGATGAAGAAGATAGAGATTATGTTCAAGGCTGTCAATTCGCATTGGAAGAAAGAGTTGTCTGGAGTTTATAACCAAACCTACTTTAATAATCATCCTCATGAAAAAGAACGTGAGGGTGTATTGTATGGAGTGATATTAGTAAACACAAGAACCTTTGAGCGCGAGTGCATCAAGGTTGGAATCGCTAGTGGCAAGGACTGGCGTCACGTTATCAAAAGAAGTCGTGGTTTTAAAGGGTATGAGTTGCGTATTCAACGAACATACCATGACACCATCTACAACTGCTGGAAATACGAACAGGAGTTGCACAAAAAGTATGAGCATGATAGTTATGCCCCAAGCCAAAAATTTGGTGGGCATACAGAGTGTTTCAAAATTGATTCTAAAATATTATCCCACTTTCCAAAAAATAAAACTTGACTTTTGGTTAAAAAGTTTGTATAATATTATCATTAATTGGGAGAAAGACAAACATTGAAGAAGATAGTACCGCCAACAAACTGTCCAGCATGTTCAAGCGTGTTGGAGTTTGTAAACGACCAACTATTTTGCAAGAACAATCTTTGTCCCGCACAATCAGCGAAGAAACTAGAACACTTCGCTAAAACACTTAAAATCAAAGGACTTGGTCCAGCAACCATTGCTAGACTAGGTCTAGAAGATTATCATGATATTTATTCATTATCCCAAGAAGAAATATCTTTTTTACTGGATTCTGAGAAATTAGGTACAAAGCTACACGCAGAAATAGAGAAATCAAAAGGCGTTGACCTAATCACTCTTCTTCCAGCTTTTTCGATACCGCTGATAGGCACAAGTGCTTCAAATAAATTAGCAAAACACATCTCAGCACTATCTGAGATAACCCCAGAGATATGTACCGAAGCAGGTCTGGGTCAGAAAGCGGCGTCGAATCTTGTCGATTGGTTAGTGAACACTTTTCACTTTCACGGCTACCATAACTTACCCTTTTCTTTTACTTGTAAAAAACAAGAGGTTAGTCAATCTAACACAAAGGGAACAGTTTGTATATCAGGTAAACTTAAAAGTTATCCAACTAAAGCAGCCGCACAACAAGTATTAGAAAAATACGGTTATGTTGTAAAAAGCAATCTTACAAAAGATGTTACTATACTATTGAATGAAAGTGGTATAGAAAGTTCAAAAACTAAGAAGGCAGAACAAATGGGTATAACAATATTTAATAACATAAAACAAATTTTAGAGGACTAAAAAATGGCATTACCAAAATGGACAGATGAAAGAACTCAACAATTAGTAGATTTTGTTGGTTCAGAAAGCCCTATCTCTCAAGCTACAGTTGCTAACGCAGCTGACGAATTAGAAACTTCAACAAGAAGTGTCTCTTCAAAGCTAAGAAAAATGGGTTTTGATGTTGAATTAGCTTCAGCATCTGCTTCTAAGTCTTTCTCAGACGAGCAAGAAGCAACTCTACAAGCATTTGTTACTGACAACAGTGGCAACTATACATATGCAGAAATTGCATCACACTTTGAAGGCGGAGCATTTTCAGCTAAGTCAATTCAAGGTAAAATCCTTTCTATGGAACTTACAGAGCATGTTAAACCAGCTCCTAAAGTAGAAACAGTTAGAACTTATACTCCTGAAGAAGAAGGAACATTCGTTGAGATGGTTAACGGTGGTTCTTTTGTTGAGGAAATCGCAGAAGCTCTTGGCAAAAGCGTTAACTCAATCAGAGGTAAAGCTCTTTCTCTATTAAGAAGTGGCGACATCAATGCTATTCCTAAGCAGAAAGAAACTAAAGGCTCAAGCAAAACAGACGTACTTGCTAACTTAGATATCACTGGAATGACAGTTGAAGAAATTGCTGACGAGATTGGCAAAACTGTTAGAGGTGTAAAAACTATGCTAACAAGACGTGGTCTACAATGTTCAGACTACAACGGAGCAGCTAAAAAAGAAATCGGTTAATTAACCTATTTTGATTTTATCTCGTAGGGGAGGTTTTCTCCCCTACTTTTTGTTGTATATTTTACTTGGGAGAGTGTCTTGAATATTGCGTCTGCATTACTAAAACAAATTATCGTTCAAAAAGACTTAGACACATGGGCTAAGTTAAAAGAACATTACCTACCTGGCGAGTACCAGCCGATATTTCACATTCTTGATAAACACATAGATAATTATCAAGACCTTCCTAAATTCGAAGACCTGTCATATGAAGTTCGAGACAGGCAACTACAAGAAAAAATATTTGCAATCGAATCAGTTGAAGTCGAGGTTGACGCTTGGCTTTTACTTGACTATTTAAAAAATGAATATGCACAAGTAGAAATATTAGATGAACTTGATAGGTACATAGATAATACAGTTGCAATGGCAAGTGCCGAAGAAAATATAGAACAACTACAAGAAATAGTTTTAAGAGTAAGTGACAAGGTAGATGTCAAACCACCCGAAGAAAGTATGCAGAGCATATCTCTTTTCGAGGATGACACAGAACTATCTCGTTACTTACCCTTAGGACTTAATAGTGAGTATGACTCACAAATTCAGTTCTCTCCCAAAGACTTAGTGCTTGTTGGTGGCAGACGAGGTGCAGGTAAATCTCTTACTTGTTGTAACCTCGCAGCGAATGTTTACGAACAAGGAAGAAGTGCTTTGTATTTTACAATCGAAATGGATAGTAGACAAATTCTACAAAGGATTTGTTCTATTGCCACAAAGATACCATTGAGACGACTAAGGAGCAAGATGCTGTCCGCTGAAGAGTGGAACTTAGTTGGCGGATGGTGGGCAGGTCGCTTCGACGGTGGACATGACTTATTACCAGAGTTTGAAAAAACTCATGACTTTGAGGATTTTCACAAGAAGTTGACTAAACTTCCTTTGCACAAAGAGAAACAACTCGATGTGATTTACGACCCTGCTCTTACACTCTCTAAGATTCAATCCGAGTTAGATAAAAAGATTAATCAATTAGATGTAGGAGTAGTTATAGTTGACTATCTAAACCAAGTTCGCCGCCACAACGCACCTAGTCGTGCAGGGCAGTATGATTGGACTGAGCAGATTGAAGTCAGTAAGAAAATGAAATTATATGCACAAGAATATGAAACACTATTCTTTGCACCATACCAAACAGATGCTAGTGGTGAAGCTAGATTTGCAAAAGGTATACTAGATGCTGCTGATGCGGCATATGCTCTCGAGACATGGGAGCAACAAGATAACTGTATGACTTTTAATTGTACGAAGATGAGAAGTAATCGTATGGAAAGTTTTACAAGTGTAGTAGATTGGGAGACTCTGAAAATCGGACCCCAGTCAGCAATTAACCCCAAGGAGCGAGAAGCTTTAGAAACAAGTATGAAAACAGGAGAAGGCGTAGATGACATCTGAGGAACTGATGGAAAAACTAACTGAGATACATCCGATGAAACAAATAGTATACGCTACAATAATACAGGCTGTTATGTTTTTTGGTATGCTCGGTGCTTTTTGGATAAACAGTAAATTATTTTAATGGTTTTATATACAGAAGAACAATTATTACAAGCATACGCTAAGTACATTGAAAAACTAAAAACAATAGACAGCGGTATACTAAAGGTCAGATTAATCCTTTCACTAGAGGATTTTAGAAAGATGTATGAATCTGAACATGAAGAACAATTATTTGATGAAATGGAGAATAAAATTGACAAAGACAGAAAAGGCGGCTCTTAAAGAGTCAGTAATACAGGTCGGTGCTGCTCTATTAATCAACTTTCCATTGCAAACTTTTTTGCTTTGGCTATTCATAGAACAATGGCAGTGGACAAGTGCATTTCTTATATCACTTGTAACTACTTTTATTTTTACAATAGTAGCACTAATTAGAACTTACATGATAAGAATGGAAATTGAAAAAAGACGTAGACACGGAATATGGAGAAAGCAAAGACGTGGCAGCAGATAGAATTAGTAAAGAAACAGCAGAGTTAGTTAATATACCACCTTTTACGGTGGAAAAAAGGTCTGTGAAGTTTTTACTAAACCAAAAGAAGATATATGAAAATATCGAACGAGTGCCCTTAAATACAAAACTACTTGATAGCATAGAAAAAGATGGATTGATGAATCCTATATTAACTATGCCTAACTACTATCCGATTGCAGGTAGTCAAAGAATGAGGGCACTTTGGTCATTAGTTAAAGGACACCCCGATGGTTTTATGTTTAAGACTATCACTGTAGAAGTTCATCGCTTTGATAAAGAGTGGTGGAATCTATTTTATTTATGGAGTGAAAAAGAGTTCAGAGATAAAGCAATTGCTATCTGGTTTCAAATGGTAGAGTTAGCTTGGAAGAGTAGATACTATGATTATGATAAAGATAGTAAAGGAACACTAATGACAGAGTTTGAAGAAATCGGAGATACGTTGGAGTGGAAACACAATGCACCCAACAAATAGTCATATTAAAACAATACTTACTGAAATACTAGAAGAAATCAAGAAAGTAAAAGAAATACTAAAGGAGATAAAAGATGACAGTGGAAGAGCTGCTACAAGAAAGAAAGATACCCTTTAAGCTGTCTCCTGCAGATGCAATAGTATCATGTCTAAATCCTGAGCATGATGATAACAATCCAAGTATGAGGATTGATAGAATAACAGGTGTTTACAACTGTTTTTCTTGTGGTTTTAAAGGCAATATATTTAATCATTTTGACGCACCGTCAAATCCATTAGATATACGCAGAGAGAAAGTCAGAAGAAAAATAGATGAAAAAAGGTCATCTTCTGTTGGTTTGAAGATGCCAAAGAACTTTATGCCTTATGTAGGCAACTGGAGAGGAATTACACCAGAAACATATAAGTTATTTGGAGCATTTCTACACCCAGATAAACCATTTACAAATAGAATATCTTTTCCAATCAAGGACTTGACAGGAAGAATAGTAGCATTTAATTGTAGAACTCAGTCCCCAACTGATGTTCCCAAATACATAATACATCCCCCTAAAGCGGTGCTGCCTCTTTTTCCTGCTCGAGTCCGCCCTATCAAAGGTAGAGTTATCTTAGTTGAAGGTATATTTGATATGATAAATTTACATGACAAAGGACTAGAAAATGCAATGTGTTGTTTTGGAACAAGAAACATAGATGTTGAAAAACTGAAACTACTAAAAATGCAAGGAGTTACTCAAGTAGATATTCTATTTGACCCAGACGAGGCAGGGCAAGAAGCTGCTGTTAAGTTAGGAGAAATGTGTGATATTGCAGAAATATTACATAAAAACATAAAAATACCTATGAGTTTAGGTGACGCAGGGGAATTACAATATAACAAAGTAAAAGATTTAAAGGAACAATTATATGACTAAAGTAGCATTAGTAGAAAATAAACCTAGTCGTAATGACTATGTACAATTATTTAATAACGAATTTCAATTTGATAAGTATGAACTATGCTCAGACCCAACAATAAAGAAAGTACTAAAACGAGATTGTGATATAGAAATAAATATTGATGATTATGATTGGATAGTACTTGTTGGTTCAGAGTGTTTAAAGTTCTTTACAAAACAAAACTCAGTCACAGAATACAGTGGCAGAGTGGTCGATGACAAGTTCTTACCTGTTATTAATCCAGCAATGTTAGCTTTTAAGCCAGAAGCTAAAAAGACTTGGGAAGAATCCCGTACTAATATTGTGAAATATATTAAAGGAGAACTAAAACAACAAAAACTAGAAGAAGATAAATGTTATGGGATTAGAGATACAGAATCAGCTAATGAGTTCATTCAGGCTGCAATAGATGCACCCTATGATTTCATATCACTTGACTCTGAGACAACAGGATTATATCCTCGTGATGGATATATGCTTGGTCTTAGTATTTCATATGAACCTGAACATGGGTCTTACATAGACACTGATTGCTTAGATGAAGAATCAGAAAAACTTCTACAAGAACTATTCACTAAAAAACGGGTGGTATTTCATAATGCTAAGTTTGACTTAGCTTTCTTTGAATATCATTTTGGATTCAAGTTTCCAAGATTTGAAGATACTATGCTTCTTCATTATATGTTAGATGAAAATCCTGGCACACATGGATTGAAACAACTATCCCTTAAGTATACACCATATGGTGATTATGAAAAAGGAATGTATGATTGGATAGATGAATATTGTCGTAGAACAGGAATACTAAAAGGAAGTTTCACTTGGGACATGATTCCATTTGATATAATGAAAGACTACGCAGCAATGGATGCTGTTTGTACATTCCTTTTATTCCAGAAATTTGAAAATGCGTTAGTAAAAAATGATAGACTATATGGAGTATATAAAGATATTCTAATACCTGGCTGTCGTTTTTTAACAGATGTACAAGACAATGGTGTTCCTTTTGATAAGACTAGACTTTCAAAAGCAACAGTACTAATGCAAGATGAGATTGACCAAGCAATAGAAAAGTTATATACTTATCCTGCTATTAAAGAATTTGAACAAGCACAAGGTAAAGACTTTAATCCAAATAGTACAATGCAACTTCGTTCTTTACTGTTTGACTACCTAGGATTAACACCTACAGGTAAAAAGACAGGAACAGGAGCAGACAGTACAGATGCAGAAGTTCTTAAACAACTAGCAGAAGAACATGAAGTCCCTCAACTAGTATTAGATATAAGACAAAAAGTAAAGATTAAAACTACTTATCTTGATAAAATATATCCACAACTAGATAAAGATAGTAGACTTCGTACAGGATTTAACTTGCATGGTACAACATCAGGAAGATTATCCTCTAGTGGTAAGATGAATATGCAACAAATTCCTAGAGATAATCCAATTGTAAAAGGTTGTATCAAAGCTACAGAAGGTAATAAAATAGTAGCAATGGACTTGACAACAGCAGAGGTTTATTGTGCAGCTGTGCTTGCAAACGACCAAGCACTCATGCAAGTATTCCAATCTGGAGGAAACTTTCACTCAAACATTGCAAAGCTCGTCTTCAATCTTCCTTGTGAAGTAGATGAAGTTGCAGAACTATACAGCACACAAAGGCAAATGGCAAAAGCAGTTACATTTGGAATCATGTATGGAGCTGGACCAAAGAAGATTAGTGAACAAGTTACTAAAGACTCAGGCAGTTATTTTAGTACAAGTGAGGCAGCAGAAGTTATCAAAGATTACTTTAGACAGTTCTCAGGTTTAAAACATTGGCTTGATAGCCAGAAAAAATTCATTGAAGATAATGGATTTATCTATTCTCACTTTGGTAGAAAGCGTAGACTTCCTAATGTATTTTCCGAAGATAGAGGAATTGCATCACATGAAGTCAGGTCAGGAATCAACTTCTTGGTTCAATCAATTGCTTCAGATGTTAATTTACTTGGTGCTATTGATACTCATAAAGAATTACAAGAAAAGGGACTTGATAGTGACTGCAGAATATTTGCATTAGTTCATGACTCTATTCTTGCAGAGGTCAAAGAAGATAAAATAGAAGAATATTCAGAGATATTACTAAGAAATGTTCAAGCAGATAGAGGTATGTCAATACCTGATTGTCCGATTGGATGTGATTTTGAGATAGGAGAAGATTATTCTATGGGTAAATTTAGAGATAAATACGAAAACTTAGGATGAAACTAGACGAAGTTAGATTTCCTGTTTATGTCGTTCACTCAGAAGAGGCAATTATTCGTGATGGATTATTATGGATAGATGGAGCAGTAGTTGACGATAAGAATGTAGAAGGCGAAACACTTGGAGAGAGACGACTAAGAACTCCTATGAAAAATCTATACGATTTAAAGTATCAAATAAATGATTTTTCAGGACTTACAAAACACAGAGGAAGATTTTATGTAGATTCAAATGGAAAGTTTTTTATCTACGAAAAAAGTAAAAAAGCAGATTTAAAGTATGAAGTCATACAAAAAATCGAAAGAAAGAACATAGCAACACTCGTATGGGTAAAAGGAATACCATTTCCTTTTGAAGTACCTGTACCACCACTGCCACATGAAAGATATGCAGGAGTGTTGTATATTAATACAAAACCTTCTTTTCTATATGAACTGTCAGAAGAAAAGAAGAAAAACACATGGCGTAAAATTTAATGAGACAAGTACTAAACACACCGTATTGGTATAACAAACACGAAAGAATACCAAAAGAATTATGTGAAGAAATCATAAATATATGTAAAAAGTTTGAACTAGATGAAGCAGGAGTATATGGCTCCACTGATAGTAAAGACAAAATAATGCATACTTCTTTTAGAAAAACAAATATTGCATGGATTCCAAAAGGAAACACAGTAGAAAATTTACTTCAATCTCATGTAGGACTCGCTAATATAGAAGCAGGTTGGAACTTTACAGTTACTGATAAAGAACTTGCACAATTTTCGGAGTATAAGAAAGGATATTTTTATAATTGGCATAAAGATGTTTCAATAAATAATAATACTCCACACAGAAAGCTGTCTATCACCGTTAATCTATCAGACCCCAAAGATTATGAAGGCGGAGATTTACAGATGAAAAACTATTGGGGTTCACAAGACTTGAGTATGCCAACATATGAACTTCGCAAACAAGGCACAGTCATAGTATTTCCTTCAATGCTAATGCACAGAGTGACAAAAGTGACAAAAGGTACGCGATACTCACTGGTTCAATGGTACTCAGGCCCACAATTTACTTAGGAGAAAAACATGGCAAATCATGTATATTTTAATATAGAGGTATCCTCGCCCTTAACAGAGGAACAATGGAATGAATCTTTTCAGCAAGAAAATGTAGAAAGAAAGATGTGGAATAGTGATGATGTATATACTGTACGAGAATTCAAAGAACTAGAACATCAACCTTTCATGCAACACTTAAATCCAAAATTTGATGAAGAAGGACACCTTACTGATTCTTGGAACTGGTATGTAAGCAATGTTGGTGCTAAGTGGTGTTGTGTAGAAGAATGTGAGCTAGGACATATAAATGGATATTCAGCATGGAGTGCACCAATTGATATGTGTCAAGCAATTGTTCATTATATACAAGATACTTATGACGAAGCAGCATATTTAAAGATGACTTTTGAAGATGAGTTCAGAAACTTTATAGGAATCTATCATATAGAATCTCACAGAGATACTGATGGAGAATGGATTTCTAATTATGATGAAGAGTATCTTGATGATGGAGATATTGCTTACTATATGGAAGAAGTTTTCGGTGATGCTTATCACCAAGATGATTTTGACTGGCATGACGAGTATGAAAATATTAGAACAGGAGAAATGGTTATTCCTCAAGAGTACTTAGATGATATGATATATAACTTTTGGGAAACAGAAAATTTTACATTTATTGATTAATGATTGTAATAAATTTCTTTGGAGGAGCGGGTTCAGGTAAATCCGCACAGGCAGCAGGTCTCTTTTACAAGATGAAAGAGAAAGGATATAGTGTTGAACTTATAAATGAGTTTCCAAAACAAATAGTGTGGGAGAAACACTTTGAACTCTTATCAGACCAACTTTATATCTTTGCACATCAAAATAGACAAGTTTATAGGCTCGAAGGACAAGTTGATTATTGTATTACGGACTCTCCCACTTTGCTCAGTAGTGTTTACAAAGACGCTTACTCAGCATCCCCGTACACAGACGCACTTGATCAGCTTGTTCTCGAGAGCTATGAGCGCAACAAGAACATAAATTTCTTTATGGAAAGACCATCTAGTTATGAAACTACTGGCAGGGCTCAAGACTTACAAGAGTCTATTCGTATTGACCGACAGATTCTTAAAATTCTTTTTACAAACAATATAAAATTTAGACTTATAAATTATGAGAAACAAATCGATATTCTTGAAAATATGTTGGAGTATGTAGAGAGTGAAAGCAGTTCTCTCTAACAGAATATACTTAGAAGTCAGCGACGAATACCAGCAGTATCTCGACAAAGAACTTACCTATAGTATACCCCCAAGACGACCAATAGACCCACCTATTATAATTAAAAATATGGGGGTAATACGTCGTGGGCTCGTTACTATACCAGTAGGTCGTACTGACCTCATACCAGAGGATTACGAAGTTAAAGACAAACGCGTAGACTCACCCATAGAACCACTTGACTTTAAGTTTACTTTACGAGATTCTCAACAATCAGTATATGATGAAGTCCAAGACAGTTGTATAATTAACGCTTGGGTAAGCTGGGGTAAGACATTTACTGCGTTAGCTATCGCAAATAAGTTAAGACAGAAAACCCTAATTGTTACTCACACTTTAGCATTAAGAGGACAGTGGGAAAAAGAAATAAAAAAAGTTTTCGGGGTTGCGGCGGGTGTGATTGGCTCAGGCAAGTTTGACACAAACTCACCTTTTGTCGTTGGAAATATACAAACTCTCTATCGAAATATCGACAAAATCGCAGGAGAGTTCGGTACACTTATATT
>Ga0160423_10001760_pt1 | contig 18122 bp, 24 predicted proteins | sample CRUFie14St8metaG_FD_108191 | JGI IMG/M metagenome (GOLD analysis project Ga0160423, IMG submission 108191) | Marine microbial communities from the Costa Rica Dome - CRUD Field 142mm St8 metaG | ecosystem: Environmental > Aquatic > Marine > Oceanic > Photic zone | place: Costa Rica: the Eastern... | reverse complement strand
GAACCCCCTAAACGTTTTCTAGTTCTTTGAGAACATGGGCTTTGACCCTGCGATCAAATAGCTTCTTGCAATCACCAAGTGAGCGATGGAAGGCATGGACGTTGTTGATAGCGTCCAGCTTGTTATCGTGCTTATAGTCATAGACTGGAGCGTCACCACTAGATTGACCATGAACCAACAGCCAGCCATCTTCGGCAAAGCCTTTCTTGCTTTTGATGCCAATGACCTTGACCTCAAAAACTCTGGTCATATCATCATCGATATGACTGAAGGTGCGTGGCTTGGCAGTCAGAACAAAGCGCAACCCAGCAGATGAGTTGATGATTGCCAGACCGCGATCATGCACCAGCTTTTTCCAGCCGATACCGATAGTGACATAGACCTTTTCAAAGTATGAACCGCCATCATTCTCGACACCAACTTTCTGGCCATCAGATGGCTTGCACAGATCAACCTGAGTGCGAGTGCGCTGGTACACATAATCAAGGGCGCGAGCCGCATAGGCAACACCGATTGAACCAATGTTGCCAACAGGATCATATGCTTTGCGCTCGTTGCGCTCTTTACGAATGTTGCGGATGTGCCGACAAAGATTTTCTATGTGGTCCTCAAACGCCCTGCGTAGATTTGAACTAAGATCCTCAATACCATGCTTGAAGTCCTTGGCATCGTCTTCCATCCGGTACGAACGATGGTCAGATAGAGCCTCGATATAGGAATGGGGCGCACCCCACTCCTTACGAGCCTTTTCGATTTGCTCTGCCGCAAAGGTCAGAGACTTATGCAGATCTGGTGTGTAAGTCATAATCAATCTCCCATTTTAAGAATGGCAACCTCACCCCAAGGGGCTTTGTCGGAGCCAATGTCGGTTGAAACCCAAAGCACTGGATATCCCGGTGCATCGGGGAAGTCAGATATTTCCAAGTCAGTCAGCCCGACAAAGTTGTCACAAGGCAACTGCTTGTCTTCGATGTAGTCAAACACTGGTTTGACCAACGTGCCGCCACGACCATTGATCTCAATCCTCTCAATGATCTCGCCCTGTTCGTATCTGTGGACAGTGCGAACCTGAGTATCACAAGTGATCACCGTGACAGAGCGTGGCTTTTGATCTTCAGTAATGGCGTTCATCTCGCCAAGAAAATGGGACAATTCGCCACCTGATACAGAGCCAGATGTATCAACATAGATGACCACATCACCAGCCCCCACCTTGTCAACACTGGGCAAGTACACGCCCTGATTGAACCAAGCATTCTTTTGTGGTCTACGCCATGTGTAATCGTCAGGCTGATCACCACCGATAAAGCGGTGTAGAACGTCACGCCAGTCGATCTGGCAACGCCGCATGACCTGTACAAGCTGATCGATCTTGGCAGGGATGTTGCCTTTGTTCTTTGCCTCATCAGCCGCCATCTGTACTTTGATGTCCATGTCAGCTTCGATCTGCTTGACCTCAGCCTCAGATAGTGGCTGACCATCATCTGCCGTGGTCTGCATGACTGCGCCCCAGTCAGGCATCATGTCATCATCAGGCATGGCATTATCAGGCATGTGCGAATAGATACGCTCTGCCGCCCAGTCTTTGTACTGGTTCCACTCAGGCTTGCTGGTTGAGAAGAGAACATTCGGTGGTAGCTGAAAGCCAGCGTCAACCAAGATGTCATTGATGGCAATATCAGTACACACGTTCCACTTGTAATGATTGCGATCACTCATACGCAAGCAGTGTTTGAATGCAACGTGCAACACCTCATGCGCGATCACGCCCATGATAATATCCTGATCAAAAGCATCGACAAAGGCGGCATTCCAGAATATAGATTTGCCATCCGTTGCCATTGCGTCACAATCATTGGTCTCGACAAAGTTTAGACCCATAGCGATAGACCCGAAAAATGGGTGCTTCAGAACCAATTGCGTCTTGGCTCTTGCAATCTTTTTGGTGGGTTCCATTTTACATCTCCAAAAAAGTTACATGAAACTTTTGAGGGGCGGCATGACCGCCCCCCACTGTGTTACAGAATAAGTTCTTTGCCATCTGTGATGATCCACTGGCGTACAGCCTCAGACTTTTTCAACTCAGGGTCACGGTTGACCGCGTCCTTTACGGCGAATGCCGCGAACTCTTGCTGATCAAGACGCTTGAGATACTTGATGATATTGCCAGCATTGGACTGGTTCATTTTGTGAGCCAGACCAGCCGACAAGGCGTAAAGCACCATGGCATCACGCGGTATGTCAGCACTGTCAGGGTTGCTGACAATCCTGTCCAGATCCGGCATGTTGGCTTTCAACTTGCGATATCCAAGAAAGTCAGCGCATCTTGCACGTCCAACCTGACCGCTGATTGCCTCAGCCTCACACACTGGGTCAAGACCCCAGTCAAGTATGGTTGCCACCCGATCCCAGCTACGAGGTGACGGCGATGCATTAGCGTCTCTGTCGAACTCATGCAGGGCTTGTGGAAAGCCTCTCAAGAAACCAGTCACATCCTCATGGATGCCATGAGCCACCATGTAGGCGATAGTGGTTTCTAGATCTGCCTCAACCTCTAGGAACATCAGACGATCACGCAAATGAGTGGGCATCGTGTTTGTGCCAGCCCGATCACTTGTGCGGTTGCCAGCGGCAACGATAGCCACGTTATCAGGCAGTTTGAACTCACCTATGCGCCGCTCATTCACCACCTGCGCCCACACGTTCTGATTTGATACAGGGCTTTGTACCACCTCGTCCCCAAACAAATATACCGCTTCCATCTTGGAAGCCATCTCAGTGATCTTGGCAAGCCAGTGCGGCATGATGCGCTTGGCCTCACCATCAACCAAGGCAATGATGCCAGCCAACTCAGCGGCATCATACTGGGCGAGAGACAGGATGTAACAACCATGCTCACGCTCTTCTGCAATCTGCTGAACGATTGAGGTCTTGCCCAGACCCGCGCCGCCAATGAGGTAAGGGATAACACGTTGGGCATCACGGCCTGTTGCGTGTTGGATTTGGCTATCTATTGAAGCCATAACGATATTCTTTGCTTGTGATAATTTCATCACGATCTCCATTCTAGGTTGAAAAAAAGAGGGGGGCAAAGCCCCCATAATTAGAACTGGTCAACGACACTATCGACAGTCTCGTTCTCCTCAGCGGCCTTGACCTTGGCCTGTTCTGCCGCCATGTCAGCCGCCAGTCTGGCATCACGCAGAGCGCGGTATTCATTGTCGAACTCTGCCCAATGTTCAGCGCCGTACTTGCTGGCTTTGAACTTTCCATCAGCATTGAACTTGCCGAAAAGTTTCTCAGCCAAGGCTTTCATATCAGACGTTGACTTGGCCTGTTTGACATGTGCGGCCAGCTTGGCCTCGCTGGTGATACCAGCCTCAGTGAATGCCGCCTTGACGCCATCAGCAGTCAGGTTGGTGGCGTTCTTGTCCCAGCCAAACGACACAATCGTTTTGATCGTGTTTTCATAACGCTTTTTCATCACGCTTTCAGAATATCCTGCGTCAGTGGTCAGGCTGTTCTTAAAGCTATCGATCACATCAGAACCACCGATCAGCTTGCCTTTGCTGATCTTGTCTTTGGTGGTGACGCGAACACCAACAGCAATCGCGCATGGGATAAGCTGGGCGTATTGCTCAATCACCATACCGTTGATGGCCTCAGTGTCTGCCTTTTTGTTTTGTTGCAATTTGCCGACTGACTTGTGCAGATCAGCAATTGTTGGAAGGACGTTTTTGTTAGTCTCGAAAGGGTCAATAAATTTTGCCATGATGGCAGTCTCCTATATCAGGGTTGAATTAAGTAGCAGGACGCTACGACACCGCGAGATGCGGTGTTTCGGGCGTGTCCTACGCGCCCATCATCAGGTAGCTATTTTGGTTGAAAGTATCGCAAGCAATTCACGTTTGGTGTAGGCGCTGGCAATGCGATATCGTCCATGTGCAACCGCCCACCATTCGTAACCAAGCTGGCGAATTTCGATATGCTCATGGCCTTTGACCACCCACTCAGCGGCGGCTGTACCCATGCCGTTGCCCAGCCATTCTGTGGATTTTGATTTGATAAGTTTAAGCATTATGCATTCACCTCTAAATATTTTGCCCAAGCGAGGGCAGTTGCTTCCTTTAAGGTGTAACCGATTTCTACAAAATCGTTTGTTACTTCCTCAATCCACGTTCTCGCCTCTTGTTCATTCATTATGCGGTCTTCCTTTTTGCTCGTGGGTGGCAAGACTTGCCATCAGATAACCTAACAACCAAAAACTGATCGTTGCACTCATCAGCATTCATTCCAAAATCCTGCTTCAATGAGCCGATAAAGTTTAGCGCGGTTTGTGCATTCGGTATGTTTGGTGCGGAAATTGTTGGGTTGTCGAAATCGCCTTCAGCGTCAAACAGTACTTTAAACATTAGCAGTCTCCCTTGTTGCTTTAATGTAAGTCTCAACATCATTATCTCTTTTGCCATTGCGTATTGCTCTAATGTCAGCACTGATCAATTCCATGGCAAAGTCATGCACCTTGTTGCAAAGGTCAGCATCTTCTGGGTTCCAATTGTTCAGACCAAACATTGCCATGCCAAGTTCGCCAGCCATCTTGCTAGCCAAGGCGTAGGGCTTGTCGTTTGTTTCCAGATTGTCACGGCGAACCTTGAAGGCCAGCTTCATTGCCTTGTAAACTTGTCTTGCAAGCTCAACATGAATGGGCAGGCTGATTGTGATTTTTGGTGCAGTCATTAAGCATTCTCCTGTTTCGGGGTATCTCATCAGGCATGGCTACCATTGCCATGCGACAGGTTTGTTGCCCCCATTGTTACTGGGGGGGTCGTGCTTGGCGTCTTGCCTGTCGAACCAAAAAGCTGAGGGCCACCTCAGAGACAGGGACGTTTCACCATCCGGCGGTCAGGGTCTGGGGGGCTGGAAGCCACATGCCTCGCGCTGACAATTATGTAATTAAGCCCTGATACCCCAAAGGTCAACCCCTAAAACCCAAATAAATCCATATTGAACCAAATAATTTCATATATGGTCTGTAACGTAGGCTGGAAGCTAAAAACGCCGCTGGCATGTTTTAGGTGGGAAAGTACCCAAAAACCCCTAAAGGCCGTCAGTGAGCTTCTATGGGCGATTGAGGGCATATTGGTATTTGGGGGGTAGGTAAAATGTTATAGGTAACTTTTCATGTCTGAAAATATCATCTAGGCTGGCGTCAGGCAAAACCGCGAAAGGCCCACCGCCAAGGTGCTGGGCAACCGATAGGGGCAAGAGTAATGGGTAAAGACAAGGGTAATCATCTAAGGGTAGTGACTAAAGAAGACAGGTTAACAGCCAAACAAGAGGCATTCGCAAAGCAGGTGGCAGGGGGTGCCATTCTGAGTGAGGCTTATAGGGAATGCTATTCGGCTGAGGGTATGCGTGACAGCACAATCTGGAGTGAGGCTTGCAAGCTGGCACAGAACCCCAAGGTAACCGCAAGGGTTAAGGCCATACAGGCAGAGATTGAGGCGGATCGCCGCACGAGAGACCAAAGGCTACGAGAGCATGTTTTGAAACGGCTGATGGAAGAGGCCGACAGGGCGGAGACCGATGGGGCAAGGGTCAGAAGTCTTGAGCTATTAGGCAAAACGGTTTCGATGTTCAGTGACCGTATCGAACAGACCGACACGACTGAGCGGAGCGCGTCCGATATCGAAGCGGATTTGCGGCGGCGGTTGGACCGACTGCTGGGGTGATTTTTTTTGCCACATGCGGTGACCCCACCTACCCCCACCCACACATGATAGTGCGCGGCACTGCGGTCGTATATACATGATGATCCGCTCAAACAATCTCATAACATCTTCATAGGATGCCCCTAGAGTGCCTTTAGTGTGTTTTATAGTGGTATACCCCCCTTTTTTTATGTGAGGGGCGTCAGTGACGCTTAAACAGCGATTAAACGCTATGTGAGTGGCCTAGGAATCCTATTGGGTGAAAAAAATTTTAAAAAATATTTCAAAAGTTCCATGTAACTTCTCTAGCAAGATTTCTTTCCTGCACATTCTTTTGGGAAGCAGTGCATGGCAAACATGAAATAGTTATTGTCGTATGAAGCTGCCCATCTTTGATCTTCGATCATCCAGTGGCACTGTTTTTCGGACATAGGCTGCTGTAGAGATAACTGCCCTATGTAGTGATCCGTGCTTCCGTCATTTCCCCACATGGTTATGACTAGTATAAATTCTTTCATACGTACCAGTAGATGAGAACGAAAGCTGTGCAGAACATCAGTCTATTCATCATCGTCATCATCTATGTCCTCTGCATACAGGTTGTTGAATATCTGTGTAGTGTCCAGAGTATAGTCTAAATCTGATTTTGAATAGTGTATATGCTGCGATGGCAGAAAGTCTGGTGCGCCTTCGCCTGTTTCAAACCATGCTGGATGTGTCACTCTCACGCGGTTGTTGGGCAATGCTATGATGTTCCCGGTCCATTTGCCTGCGTCTAGTAGCTCCATGACATGACTCTGCTTGTGCTGTGCAGGATCATCTGCCACTTCGCTGTCTGTGTAATCTACCGTGAATAGATACTTGGCTGGGTAGAACTCGCTATCAACCTTTGCTAACCACGGACAAGGCGTGGCTCTGTTGAGTGTGTAGACTGCGTGGGTGTGTGACATGCAGTCCCAAGGCTGGGCGAAATGCACGGGCATAGGCTCAGGCCACTGTTCAAAGGGTGTGTCGCCGACTAGTGCAGTTATTGGCATTCTTGCCCACATTGCACCCCCGTGAACATTTGGCTCGTCTTCGTCATCTGCTTCACAGCCTGTGAAGATAACTTGAAAACTTAGACACCGATTTGGCATGGTTGTCACAGCAATACACATTGCGTGTAAAAATTCACCGTGATACTTCACATGATTACATGTATATTCACGTCTGACCCAGCACTTGAAATGATTGATGTTGCTTTGCAAAAAAGGCACGATTTATCTCCCAAAAATCCATATATTAATATATTATAATATACTAGTCATATAGATTATAATATATTTATATTATAATATAAGGGCTTACAGATCAACAAAAGGGATGACCATGATTAAGAAAATTTTGAACTTCTTCTTTCCTGATTGCATGAAAGAATCAGCTAAAAAACCTATGACAAAAAAAGCGCCAACAGTGAAAGCGCCTGCGAAAAAGAGAGGTAGACCAAGAAAAGTAAAAAAATAAATTGTTGAGAACGCTCAACGCATATACTATTTGGAGGGATGTAATCTCCCTTCATCCCCGGAGGGTAGAGCGTGTAGTCCTTTCCGCTCCCCTCCGTCAGTTTTGTGTAGGAGTTGTGAATGAATGATCTGGCTCTGGTAAAAGCAAAGATAAATTCTTTGCCGTTACAAGACCAAAAAGAAATGCTGGATCTCATCATGGAGCTTGAAGAAGCAAAAGAGAAAGAAGCTTCTCGCTCCGACTTCCTAACTTTCGTTAAAAAAATGTGGCCTGCTTTTATTGGTGGTCGGCACCATGAAGTTATGGCGGATGCATTTGAGCGTGTGGCAAATGGCGAGCTAAAGAGATTGATAATCAACATGCCGCCAAGACACACCAAGTCAGAGTTTGCATCATATCTATTCCCAGCTTGGTTCTTGGGCAGATACCCAGAAAAAAAGATCATCCAGACTGCACACACGGCAGAACTTGCTGTAGGATTTGGCCGTAAGGTAAGAAACCTGATAAGTCAGGATGACTTTCAGTCAGTCTTTCCGGGCATAGAGTTGTCTTCTGACTCAAAAGCTGCCGGAAGATGGAACACAAACAAGCGTGGAGATTACTTTGCTATTGGTGTGGGTGGTGCAGTTACTGGTAAAGGCGCTGATGTCCTCATTATTGATGACCCACACTCGGAGCAGGAGGCGGCACTGGGGGCTTACAACCCAGAAGTCTACAACAAAGTATACGAATGGTACACATCAGGCCCAAGACAACGACTACAACCGGGGGGAGCTATAATTGTAGTCATGACCAGATGGTCAATCAGGGACTTAACTGGTCAAATTGTCAAATCAGCCACCCAAAGAGAGGGTGCTGATGAGTGGGAAGTCATAGAATTACCAGCAATTATGCCATCTGGTGACCCTTTGTGGCCTGAATTTTGGCCTTTGGACCAGCTAGAGTCACTAAAAGCGGAACTTCCAGTAGCAAAATGGTCTGCACAGTACCAGCAAGACCCAACTTCTGAAGAAGGTGCGCTAATTAAGAGAGAATGGTGGCGAGAATGGGAGAGAGACTCTCCCCCACCATGCGAAGCCATCATACAAAGCTGGGATACGGCGTTTTTGAAAACGCAAAGAGCAGATTATAGCGCCTGTACCACATGGGGAGTGTTCAATTACCCAAATGATGAGGGTGTAAGTGTACCAAATTTGATTTTACTTGATGCATTTAAGGAAAAACTTGAGTTTCCTGAGCTAAAACGTGCGGCTTATGAAAAATACTGGGAATATGAGCCTGATCAAATGATTGTCGAGGCAAAAGCCGCTGGATCTCCACTGATTTTTGAGCTAAGAGCTATGGGAATACCTGTCACGGAGTTTACACCGTCCCGTGGACAGGATAAAATAGCCAGAGTGAACGCCGTTAGCGATCTATTTGCGTCTGGTATTATTTGGTGTCCTCCCACTAGATGGGCGGAAGAGGTGGTTGAAGAATGCGCCTCATTTCCTTCAGGGGAACATGATGATTTGGTTGACTCCACAACACAGGCACTTCTTAGATTTCGTCAAGGTGGATGGATTAGAAGTGTAATGGATGACTGGGATGATGAGCCAAAGTATCAAAGGCCAGTTGAATATTACTAACCTCAACCAATAGGATTTTAAAATGGCTGTAGAAAAACAAGCGCTACCCTCTGAACTGGACATAGAGGGAACAGGTGAAATTGAGGTTGAGGTTGTGAACCCTGACGCTGTTGGCGTTTCTGTTGACGGCGAAGAGATGATTATCGATTTCACAGGCGATGTTACTGAAGATATTATTGGCCCAGATCATGACGCAAATTTAGCTGAATACATCGAAGACGCAGACTTACAGGCAATAGCATCAGAGCTTGTAGATGACTTTGTAGCAGATAGGCAGTCCAGAAAAGACTGGGCAAGATCGTATGTAAAAGGCTTGGATCTTCTTGGGATGAAGATCGAAGAACGTACACAGCCTTGGGCAGGTGCCGCAGGGGTCTTTCATCCTGTTTTGACAGAGGCTGTTGTAAGATTCCAAGCTCAGGCTATGGGTGAGATGTTTCCCGCAGCCGGACCAGTAAGAACAAAAGTTGTAGGCAAGCGCGATCCTGAAAAAATGGAGCAGGCGCAGCGTGTAGAAAATGAAATGAATTATCTCCTGACTGAGGAGATGACAGAGTATCGCGATGAGACTGAACAGATGCTTTTCCGTCTTCCGTTAGCTGGCTCTGCATTCAAAAAAGTTTATTACGACCCAATCAATGAACGTCCTGCGGCAATGTTTGTCCCTGCTGAGGACTTTGTTGTTTCCTATGGAGCAGCCGATCTAGCTACCTGTCCTCGCTATACACATGTGATGAAAAAGACTCCGCATGAAATAGCAGAGCTTCAGGTAAATGGATTTTATATTGATGTAGATCTTCCTGATCCTGAACCAGACTATTCAGACATCCAAGAAAAATATGATGAAATAGATGGCGAGACGGCTATACTGGAAGATGATGATCGTCACACAATACTGGAGGTCCACGCCGATCTGGTCATGCCTGAGCCTTTCGATGATGCTGATGGGTTGGCAAGGCCATATGTCGTAACCATAGATAAGTCTAGCTTAACAATACTTTCAATTCGTAGAAACTGGTATGAAGAAGATATTAAAAAGCGTAAGAGACAACACTTTGTTCACTACAGATACCTACCGGGACTTGGGTTCTACGGAACGGGTCTTATTCATCTTATTGGTGGTCTTGCTAAAAGTGCCACAAGCATTCTTCGCCAGCTTATTGATGCGGGTACACTTTCTAATCTTCCGGCTGGCCTCAAGGCTAGGGGACTTCGCATTAAGGGCGATGATTCGCCTCTCATGCCGGGTGAGTTCAGGGATGTGGACGTACCGGGGGGTGCAATTCGCGATAGCATTGCATTCCTTCCTTACAAGGAACCGTCCTCAGTATTATACCAGCTTCTCGGAAATATCGTGGAAGAGGGGAGACGGATTGGCTCCGTTGCTGATGTACAAGTTGGAAACCTCAACCCGCAAGCTCCAGTCGGAACTACACTCGCGTTAATGGAAAGAAGCATGAAGGTTATGTCTGGTGTTCAGGCAAGGCTTCATGCTGCGTTGAAGAATGAACTTCGTATTCTGGCAAAAATAGTAAAAGACTACATGCCGTCAGATTACTCTTATGAGATTGAAGGCGACTTTGACAGAAAAGTAGATTTTGATGATCGCATTGATGTGATTCCAGTATCAGATCCAAATGCGGCAACAATGGCACAGCGTGTTGTGCAGTATCAGGCCGCTATGCAGTTAGCTCAACAAGCCCCCAATCTATACGACATGGGCAAGCTGCATAGGCAAATGCTAGAAGTGCTTGGTATCAAAGATGCAGATGACATAATCAAATTGCCTGATGATGTTAAGTCAGCAGACCCTGTTACAGAAAACATGGCAATACTAAAGCAAGAGCCTGTGAAGGCATTCAGGTATCAGGATCATGAAGCTCATATTCAGGTTCATATAGCAGCGGCACAAGATCCAAAACTTCAGGAGATTATAGGACAGTCTCCTTTTGCTGGCGCTATACAAGCCGCCATGTCAGCGCACATTACAGAGCATGTTGCGTTTCAGTATCGTAAAGAGATTGAGAAGAATCTTGGCGTTGCAATGCCAAGTGAAGAGAAGCCACTTCCAGAAGATATCGAACTTGAGCTTTCTCGTCTGGCATCTCAGGCGGCAAACAAGTTGCTACAAAAGAATCAGGCAGAGCAGCAACAACAAGAGGCCATGCAACAACAGCAAGATCCTCTTACTCAGATTCAACAACGTGAGTTGGCGCTCAAAGAAGCAGAGTTTGAACACAAAAAGCAATTTGACATGGCAAAGCTTCAGGTTGATGCTCAGTCAAAGGCGGCTAATCAAGAGCTTCAGAGAGATCGCTTGGAGTCAGAGGAAGAGCGTGAAGGCGCTCGCCTTGGTGTAAAAGTTGCCACAGAAATTGACAGGGCAAGCCGTGAAGATCTAATGAGTGGCATTGAAATGGGTAAAGAGATCGCAAGGGAGATAGCGAATGGATCTAATGGAGTTGATCAAGGAGAGAATTAGAGGCTATATGAATGATATCGCTGATCATATGGCCGGTGGTGGATGCCAAAACCACGAAGAATACGTTAGACTTGTCGGTAAGGTGGAGGCCTTGGCCCTTATTGAAAGAGACATTCTTGACTTGGAAAAAAGACTCGAAAGCGAGTAAGGCTTCCACAAAGAAGTTTTATGAGTTATATTGTCAATGTGAAGACTTTCGGAGCGTTAGCTCTGCAAGGTACTGTGAACCTAAATCACTGCAAAAGGAACAGAAATGTATTCTGCTGAAAAAACGGTTGATGATAGCATCGTCCGCAAAATGCCAGAACCTACTGGCTACAAACTCTTAATAAAACCACTTGAGGTAAAAGAAAAGACTGATTCCGGCATTTACATGCCCGATTCTCTGAAGAATGCGGAACAAACCGCTTCAGTGATTGGATTTGTAGTGAAATCTGGACCAGATGCTTATAAAGATGATGATAAGTTTCCTAACGGTCCATATTGCAAGGAAGGTGACTTCGTGATTTTTCGTTCTTATTCCGGCACAAGGTTTAAGATTGATAAGCAGGAGTTTCGTCTGATCAACGATGACACAGTTGAGGCTGTAGTCGATGACCCAAGAGGATATACAAGAGCATGAATAAAACCGCTGAAAAAATTGAAGAAGAAGTCACAGAGGTGGATCTGGAAGAAAACTCTGAGTTTGAGGTGGATATCGTTGATGACACCCCAGATGAAGACAAGGATAAGCCTCGCCGTGCAGAAAACGCAAAACCTGAAATCCCAGAAGATGATGAGATTTCAAGTTATGGCGAAAACGTTCAAAAGCGTATCAAGCAACTAAAATTTGAATATCATGAAGAAAGAAGGCGTAAAGAAGAAGCCTCTCGTATGCAAGAGGAGGCAATCAAGTACGCTGAGAAAGTTTTTGAAGAAAATAAAAAGCTACGCAAAACCATAGAAGATGGTGAAGGCGTTCTTTTAGAGCAGGCCAAGGGTCGCGTGACAGCAGAAATGGATCGCGCCAAGCTGGCCTATAAAGAAGCTTATGAAAGTGGAGATCCTGATAAGCTGATTGAGGCTCAGGAAAAGCTAACCGCTCTACAAAATGAAAAGTTTAGAGTTGATTCATACAAACCAGCACCGCAACCAACGCAGGAGCAGCCACCTAAAAATGTCGCTCCAGAAAAGCCAAAGGTTGCAGAGCCAGACGCCAGAACAAAAGAATGGGCGAATAATAATGATTGGTTTGGCAATGACTCAGAAATGACAGGTTATGCCTTTGGGGTACATGAGAAACTAATTAAAGAAGGTATCAATCCCCAATCACAGGCAGATGAGTATTATAGCCGTATTGACGCATCTATGCGTAAACGGTTTCCAGACAAGTTTGATGAGCAGCAAGAAGTTGAGGTAGCACCTGCCCGTCAAACTGGTTCCGTGGTTGCCCCCGCTCAACGGAGTGCAAAAAAACCACGCAGAGTGCAACTAAACTCAACTCAAGTCGCCCTCGCCAAGCGTCTTGGCCTTACTCCTGAACAATACGCGGCGCAACTCTTGAAGGAGGCATCTAATGTCTAACAGAACCCCACGCAAAAACGAGACTCGCGAAGTAGAGTCACGCAAAAAAACTTGGCAAAGACCAACCATGTTACCTACCCCCGAACCCCGCGATGGTGTTGAATACCGCTGGGTCCGCACATCAACTCTGGGGCAGAGTGATAACACCAATGTTTCGTCTAAATTCCGTGAGGGCTGGACGCCAGTTAAGGCAGAAGATCATCCTGAATTGCAAGTGTTGCCTGATATCGACTCACGATTTGAAGGTAATGTTGAGGTTGGAGGATTGCTACTTTGCGAGAACTCTACCGAATATGTTGAATCTCGCCGTGATGCTCACGATGAGATGAACTCACAACAGATTGAGTCTGTAGATAATAATTATCTCAGAAATTCTGATCCTCGTATGCCCGTTCTCAATCCTGAGCGGTCTACGAAAACTTCGTTTGGTAAGTAACCATGAAAATGGCGCTTACCGTTTTATAATGGCTAGATAGAAGGAAGGAACAAGCACATGTCTTCAACAGCCGCTCCTTTCGGTCTGCGCCCTATTGGTCGTCTAGGTTCTGGTTCTCAGGAAAATTTCCGCCAGTATCCTATCGCTTCTGGCTACGGCACTAATATCGCAATGGGCGATATTGTGCAGTTAGTAAACGCAAGCAATGCAACGACTATTGAAAAGCAGTCCGCTGTAGGTACTTCTGCGATTGACCTCGTAGGTATCTTTATGGGTTGTTCATTTACTGACCCAAATACAAATCAACTAACATTCAGCCAGCTTTGGCCTGCAAGCACTGTTGCATCTGACGCAATGGCTTTTGTTGTTGATAATCCTAACGTAGAGTTTGTCATTCAGGCAGACGGCTCAGTAACTAATGAGCGCGACATCTACGGTAAAAACTGCACTCTGGTTCAAACTGCACCTAACACCACTTTCAAGGTTAGCCGTGTAGCTTTGGATATCTCAGAGATTGCCACAACAGCCACTGACCCAATCAAGATCCTTGATTATTTAGGTGGTGACCAAGGTGACGAGAAGGGAAGCTCTTTCCCACTGCTCGTTTGTAAGTTCAACTACCACCAGCTAACCGCAGCTGGCGGTGCGGCATAAGGAGTATTGAGTTATGGCTATTACTCGCGCACAGCTCTTAAAAGAACTCCTGCCGGGTCTTAATGCACTGTTCGGTCTAGAGTACGAAAAGTATGAGAACGAACATGCAGAGATTTATGACACTGAAAACTCAGAGCGTAGCTTTGAGGAAGAGGTAAAACTTTCTGGTTTTGGCGCAGCGCCTGTAAAGCCAGAGGGGTCATCAATTTCTTATGACAACGCGCAAGAGTCTTTCACTGCTCGTTACAACCACGAAACGGTTGCAATGGGCTTCTCTGTAACTGAAGAAGCAATGGAAGATAACTTGTATGATGCGCTTTCTGCTCGTTATACAAAAGCTCTTGCTCGCGCTATGGCTTACACCAAGCAGGTAAAAGCAGCTTCTTTGTTGAACAATGGTTTCACCACTTTCCAGTCTGGCGATGGTGTAACTCTGTTCAATGCTTCTCACCCAACTGTACAAGGCGGTAACAATTCAAACCGTCCTTCTACAAACGCAGACTTGAATGAGACTTCTTTGGAAGATGCAGTAATCAATATCGCCGCATTCGTTGATGAGCGTGGCCTTTTGATTGCGGCTCGTCCTCGCAAGTTGATCGTTCCACCTGCATTGATGTTTGTTGCAACTCGTCTGTTACAGACAGATTTGCGTGTCGGCACAGCTGATAACGACATCAACGCTCTGCGTAGCAACGGTTCGATTCCAGAAGGCTTCCGTGTCAATCACTACCTGACAGACACAGACGCATTCTTCCTGACAACCGATGTGCCAAACGGCATGAAGCACTTTGTCCGTACACCAATGTCAACATCAATGGATGGTGACTTTGATACAGGCAATGTACGCTACAAAGCCCGTGAGCGTTACAGCTTTGGCGTTTCAGATCCACTTGGCATCTACGGCTCACCGGGAGCTTAATTGTAGAGTGGAATAAAAATGACAAGGGCGGCTTTCGGGTCGCCCTTTATTTTGTTATACTGTTATAGAACCTTGACAGTCGCATAGTGTGGCTGACATTAGCCAAGACAAGGAGTTCCTCATGGCTACTACAACTTTCTCCGGTCCAATTAAGGCCGGGTCAATTCGTGAAGGCTCATCTGCAAATGTTGGTTTTGTGCATATGGCACAGACAGCAAGCTGGACGCAGTCAACAACTGCGGCTGACACGGGGATCACAGTTCCTGCCAATAGTCAAATTACTGAAGTTCGTATTTACATCACCACAGCCTGCGATGCTGCTAACATCAGCTTGGGCTTTAGCTCATCAACAACAGAGTTGTTTACTGGCCTCGCTGCTGGAACAGCGGCAAATGTTGTGAAGCTGGGTTCTGCTGGCACAATTGCAGACCTTGATGAGTGGGTAGATGTAGGCACTTCAGATGTTCCTATCTTTATTGACTTCTCCGCTGGTACATCTGGCGCTGGGTATGTGACTGTAGAGTACGTCCAAAACATCAACAACGCCTAATAGGAGGTTTTGATGTCTAGTTCTGATGTATTCGCAGTAACCAAAACGGCTGATGCGACCGTTTATAGCGGTCGTGCCAGAGTGCGTCAGGTTCAAGTAAAGACTGCTGGCTCAGGTAGCCCGCAGGTTGTTCTGAAAGATGGTGGCTCAAGCGGCACAACCCTTCTTGATGTTTCTTTCGGTACAGGGGACACATTTTCTTTGAACATCCCAGATAACGGGATTTTGTTTGAAACTGATGTCTATTTGGATTTGACAGCTTGCTCAAGTGTAACGGTGTTCTTGTCATAGGGGAGTAGGTATGCCTAGAAAAAAGGAAACCCCTATAAAAACATCGGTAAAGTCAGGTAATTTCCGCCCTACAAAAAGTGGGGCGGGGATGACCAAAAAAGGTGTTGCCGCTTATAGAAAGGCAAACCCCGGAAGCAAGTTGAAAACCGCTGTTACTGGCAAGGTCAAAAAAGGTAGCAAAGACGCAAAGAGACGCAAGTCTTTCTGCGCCCGTTCTGCTGGTCAAATGAAAAAGTTTCCAAAAGCAGCTAAGAATCCAAATAGCAGACTTCGCCAAGCCAGAAGAAGGTGGAAGTGCTAATCTCATGGCTATATCTAGATCTAATATAGGAAGTCAAATGAAGGGCGGCAGAAGAAACTACAAAGGTGAGTATAAAAATTATCACTCATCTACAAAGCAAAAGAAAAGAAGAGCAGGACGAAATACTGCAAGAAATAAAATGATTGCAGCTGGCAAGGTTAGAAAGGGTGACGGAAAAGATGTGGGCCACAGAAATGGCAATCCAAGCGATAATCGCCGTTCTAATTTGAAAGTTGTATCAGCCGCTAAGAACAGATCGTTTAGAAGAACATCTACCTCTGGAAAGGTTAATAGGAGAGCGTAATGAGAGCAGCAAAAATGCTATGCGCCAGCAAAAAGAAGAAGCCGATAGCCATGAAGTCTGGTGGTCAAACTACAAAGAAGGTTAATAAGGTTGTTAAAGGTTTAAAAAAAGCCTCTAAGTTACATGCCAAACAAGCAAAGACATTATCTTCTCTCAAGCTCAGAGAGGGTGGGTCTGCTAATTTAAGAACAGGCTCAAAAAAAATGGCAGAATTACAAAAAACTAAATCTGGTTCGCAAACGCAATTTAACGCTCCTTTTGCCTCGGCATCTCCGGCAGAGGCTAGAGAAGAGAGAGCAAGAGCAAGGACAAAAGCCAGACCGGGATCAAAAAAATTAGCTGGTGACTTTACAAAAACAGCAACAGCACCCTCAAAAAGGGAAAGAGCAAAAGACGAAAAGCGTGTATCTGATATTAAGCGCCGTCAAAAAACAGAGTCCGCTGTGAGAAAGAAGAAAAGTGAAATCTCTCGCAAGGGCAGAGGTGGTGGCGGTGGAAGGTCTGCTGTTGGAATGGGTATAAGACCACCTGTTTCAGGTCCAACAAGAAAATTAAAAATGTTAAAGTCTGGCGGAAAAACAAAGTCAAAGGTGAATGAGGCTGGTAACTATACAAAGCCGGGTATGCGAAAGCGGATATTTAACAGGATTAAAGCTGGCGGAAAAGGCGGCGCTCCGGGCCAGTGGAGCGCTAGAAAGGCTCAGATGTTAGCCTCTGCTTACAAGAAGGCAGGAGGAGGTTATCGCAACTAAATTTGCGCTATTCTGCATAATCCTTACTGCGGAGCCATCAAGGTGGGAAATGGATGCGGAAGTTATTTCAATGCATGATTCTATATCCACATGTCACCTTGAAATAACGAAACATGGGTTTGAAAATCCAAATGACAAATGCTTCTGTGTAGAGGCCGACTAAGGAAGGAAAAGCTATGAAAAGAAAAGCTGTGAAAAGAAGGCAAAGACGCCTAGGACAAGGACAAAGACGCCTTGGAGGAAGCAGAGGTTCTGGTAGAAACAGACCAGCAGTGATGCCCGGAGGAATAAGTATGCCGGGTGGATTCGGAGGACTAACTCCTCGCCCAAGCCCAAGGCCAGCGGGTATGCCACGTCCAAGACCAGCGGTTCAGCGTCCAAGGCCAGCGGTCATGCCCGGAGGAATGAATATGCCGGGTGCTTTTGGAGGCCCAACTCCTCGTCCTAGCCCCATGCCAATGCGTCCAACCCCTCGCCCTGCTGTTCCTATGAGGCCTCAAGCAGGAATGAGTTCAAAGGGCGGAGGAAGATCCCCAATGGGTATAGGAAGAATGAGTGCCAATGCCATGAAGATGCTCAGGGGTGGGGCTTTAGCAAAAAAGAAAGCCAACAAAAAGTAAGTTGTTTTGGGTCGCAGGATAGGGAGATTTATGCGGTGTTGTAACGAATAGCTATAAAAGGTCTTATCATGGAACCGATTAGCACGGCGTTAGCAGGATTTGCTTTGTTCAAGAGTGCTGTTGACGGCATAAAAAGTGTGATTGGCACTGCGAATGATGTGGGCGATATAGCTGGTTACATAGATAACTTGTTTGAAGGCGAGAGGCAGGTACAACAAGAGAGAAACAGAAAATCAGGTGTTGGTGGTGTAGGTGACCAGTTTGGTGTAAAATCAGTAGCTACAGAGATCATAAATGCAAGGCTGGCACAAGAGCAGATGAGAGAGATAGCCACAATGGTGGATCTTAGGTTTGGCCCCGGAACATGGAAAAGCATAGTTGATGAAAGAGCTAAAAGAATACAACAGG
>Ga0160423_10001758_pt1 | contig 18132 bp, 21 predicted proteins | sample CRUFie14St8metaG_FD_108191 | JGI IMG/M metagenome (GOLD analysis project Ga0160423, IMG submission 108191) | Marine microbial communities from the Costa Rica Dome - CRUD Field 142mm St8 metaG | ecosystem: Environmental > Aquatic > Marine > Oceanic > Photic zone | place: Costa Rica: the Eastern... | reverse complement strand
TTTTAGGAGTGCCTTTAAATGGGTAAGTAAGTTCACAATATTTCTTCCAATTATCACTATTATAAGTCACTTTTATTATCCATTCACTTTTTTTCATTTCTTTTCAAATCAACATTGACTTTTACAAAAATTTGTATATAATGAAGCGTGTAGAGCGTTGATAGAGGATACTATAAGCTAGTGTAGAGTCTTTTTATAAGTTCCATCAAACTCCTCATCTTCATACTCGTCAAATATCTCGTTTAATTCTTTATTTGTATTGTCACTAAACTGTTGTTTTTGATACTTTGTATTATCTAATTGTTTTAAGTTTTCTTTATCATAATCTTTTACAATATTGTGATAGCTTTGCGTCATTGAATCGGTGGCATTCGTAATAGTCATAATCTTATCTTTGGAGATAGTCACAATTTTATCTTTAGAATAACCAGTCCACTTTATTAAAGCCACATAATCTTTTATACCTTGTGGAGTAAGTTGAGGAACATATTTTACTTGTAATGGTTTTGATACTCTTAGCAATGGCGATTTCTCTGCCAGTTGTTCTTTAGGTAGAATACAAACTATGTCGTCACCGTTGACTAGTTTAATAATCTTTATAATATTAACTTCTTGTTTTGTCATTGGTTAACTCCACGTTATGGATTTCATAATTAAAATCTTCTTCATTGTATATATTTATTCTTTCTTTAAAGTGTTGTAATGTATAATTTGTCTTATCATTATAAGATATATCATCAGCAATATCATATAAAGTTGCAGATGAGTTATTATCTTTCAGCCTAAGGCCCCGACCAATAGACTGTAAGTTTCTAATACGAGATTTGCTAGGGGAAGCGAAAATAATGTTGTGAAGATTCCTAATATTAACGCCAGTGGAAAAGACACCATAACTAGCAATAATGATAGCATTATCGGATTTTTCCGTAATAGCTCTAATATCTTCTCTAACATCAGCATCTACACCTCCGTGTACATAAAACACTTTTCTATTTTGCGCTTTATCTTCTATTAGTTCTTTAAGAATCTCACCGTGCTTTTCAACATATTGAAATAAACATAAAGAATTGCCTTGTAAGGAAAGACATAGATTCCTTATATATTTATTCCTTTTTTCGTTAGAAACCAAATAATCCATTTCTTCTTGGTAAGATTTATCTTTTAAAAAATGACGAGCAGTTTGATCGTGCTGTAATACTAAACACATAATTTTTAAATCTGCTAATTGTTTCTTTTGTTGTAATTCACTTGTAGATACTACTTTATTAACAGTGCCAAATAAACCCTCTAATACTAACTTATGTGTTTTTGTGCCATCTAGCGTTCCTGTAAGACCAATTCTATATTTACATTTTTCTAATTTAGTCATTAGTTTAGTTAATGAAACAGCTTTAAACAAATGTGCTTCATCACCAATAATCATACCAAATTTTTCAAACCATTTTTTAGGTAATCCATATACAGATTGCCAAGTAGATATTATAACTCTTTTGTTTGTTTCTTTTTCGTGGCCAGAATATATCTTATGTACATTTCTTTCACTATTATAACCATAATCTTTAAAGTCTTTAAATAATTGTTCTACAAGCGATGTAGTGGGCACTATAATAAGGATTTTGTCTTGTTTAGTATCTTTTAGTCTCAATAGATTAAATATTAACATAAGATAGATTATAAGTGACTTACCAGATGCTGTGGGCGATACAAGTAAACATCTATCTTTTTGTACTGAATATTTAAAAGCTTCTTTTTGATAATCTCTTACTTCGTGTGGTAATTTAAGAGCCTTGATTAGATTATCTAGTTTATTATCATCAACTTTTGTATCTTGTATTTTTGTTCCATCAACAACTTGTACATTATTGTCTTCACACCAATTCTTAATATAAGGGTAAAGACCAGCGTAAATTTTACCACTAGCATAATTAAATAGTCTTATCTTTCCGTCCCAAACTCTATTACGATATTGAGGCATAAACTTAAAACCAGGTACTTCAAATGTAAAAAACTCTCCAAGTTCTCTACGAATATCAGCATCTGCTTCTATTTTGAGATAGACTTCATTCACCTTATCTATGATTAAATATCTGGTTGTTGTCATTATATAAAAGGTTTTCCTAGTACCCAACCTACTATGACTTTTCTAAAACCTTTAGTCACAGGGTTTACTTTATGCCACATAAAAGAGGGGAATACTATTAAAGTTCCTTTCTTAAATACTTTATTAAACTTAAAAAATTTATGTTTTTCAGGTTTAGGGTTTGGTAAAGATAGTTCAAACTCACCACCTTCGTAATCTTCATTTAAACAAATAGTAAAACTTATTTTTCTTATAAGACCATTATCATATGGTTTAGTGTGTGAATCTATATGCCAATCATAAAAATCTTTTTCACCATAGATTGTATATTGTAAGGGCTCAATAGCAGATAATTCAAAATTCCAATTATTTTTTTTATTAACTCTATTAATTGCTTTTGTTATTTCTACTTGTTTATCTTTTATCCAAGAAACTTTAGATTGTCTATTAACTTGATTGCCATCTTTAATTTTGGCTTCTTCTATTTGTTTTTGCTCGCCTAAGTGAAGAAGATTATCACAGAACTGTGATGTAAAGGCTTCTTCAATGTAATAGGGGTTTTCTAAAAACATTAAATGGCACCACTAGTAAACTTCCTCCAGTCAATAGCATTTTTGATTTGAAAACCACGATTTGATATTTGTTTAATTGTTCTATCTAAAAAATCTACGACTGTTTGTATGTAATCTACTTTTTGTTTATATTTGGCAAGTTCAGGATCAGAATCTAAATACTTGTCAATATCAGTTTTTAATAATTTTAAGTTAAATGGTTTTTCAGCATATACTTGTGCTGATGCTTTACCAGTATAATATTCCCATTTTTCTTTTCTTTGTGTATAATATTCTATTTGTGCTTTACTTAATAACAACTTAAACTTTGTTAAGTGTTTTAAATATTGGTTGTGTAATTGAGGTGTTCTTAATGATTCTAAATCAAGTTCAGTATCATTTATTTTAAGGTCTTTATCAGCCTGTATTTGTAATTCTTCTAATGTCATAATAACTCCATTGTATATAGTATATCACAAAAGCCTTAAAAAGTAAAGACTATGTTGTGGTTATACTTGTTGTTGATGCGCCAGTTGTCGCAAAATCATATATCAAATAATTAAATGATACAGTTGCTGTTAGATAATCAACATCATCAGCCTGTTGATTATATTGTAATCCAGTTAATCCTGTTGGATATACATCTCTAAATCTTACTTCAATTTGAGAATTATTTTTACTTGATAATACAGTCAAAGTAGCGTCAGAATATGTACCACCTGTATTGGCAGCGCCATATTTTACTTTACCTGATTCTGTACTTGTTGATAAATTCTTCGCTGGAAATCTATCATTACCAGAAGAAACTAAATTTTTAAACTCTGAATAGTCACGTGGAAAACCTAGACCTACTAACCAACCGTGTATTTCTTGGAAGTTTTCTAAATTTTCATCTACTAAAAATGTCATAGATAATGGCTCATATGTCAACTTATCACCAGGTAAAGGAACATCTTTTAATGGTGTCGCTTGTGATAAAGCGCCACCTAATGAGATACCAGGTATATTAACAGCAGTACAAAAATATTCTACTTTTGGTAATTTAATAATACTAAACTTAAACTGCGTTGGTGACGCATAATCAAGTTTTGTTGGTTGACGTGATAAAGAGTTTGTGACAGTCATAATACTATTTATTCGTTTGTTTATCCACTTCTTCCCACTCTTTTTCTGTGGCAAGTTTCTCTAATTCTTTTTCTTTTTGTGTTAAAATTTTTCTTTGTTTTTGTACATCATTCATTCTATCTTCAATAAACTCTAATCTATTCTTCTTATCAGGAAATGTAAACCACGCAATGACAAACACTGCGCCTGCCACTGTGACTAACCAAAATGCGTTTTTTAATGATCTCATTATGATTTTATTCCTTCTCTTTGTTTTCATATTAGTATTTAGTAGAAACAAAAAAGGCGACCATAAAGATCGCCTTTTTTAAGATATGTAATACAGATTACATCAAGTTTGAAACTTGAACTCTTCTGTAGTATCTGTTTGAGTTTGCTGAACCAGCATCGTTCACTGCAGTCACTGCACCAGAAGCGGCACCTGTTTCTGCGAATGGGTTTGCAACTAGACCATATCTAGTTTTGAAACCAATTTTTGGTTGGAACGTGTCTTGGCCAACTGCTCTTACCATTTGTAGTGGTACATATGGACAATAGAACATACCTGCATCGTAAGGTGAAGTTCCTTTGTATCCAACAACGAAGTACTGCTTAGCAGAATTGTTCGCACTGTATGGATCAATGTACACTTTAAATCTACCGTTTAATACACCAGCAAAAGTATTACCAGTATCGTCAACGTTTAGATTGTTGTTAAGTGCAGGTGCGTAATCTAATACACCAGCCATTTGTAGAGCAGAAGCAACATCAGAAGAAGTAATAAGGATATTTCCTTTTCCTCTTCTTGTTCTTTGAGCGATTGCATTAGCTTCTCTTTCCACTTGGAACATTAAGCCTTTGAATCTCTCAACAGACCATCTACCATTTGAGTCAGTATCTAAATCAAAGATACCTTCTGTAGTAGTATTGATAGTACCTGTGTTAGCAGATGCACCTTTTTCAGCGTTGATGTAGATAGTTCTTACAACTTCTCTGTTGATTTCCGCAAGGATCTCAGCAGATAAAATGTTTGCAAGTTCTGTCTCAGCATCTAAACCGTGGATTGCTTTTAAGTCTTGAGCAAGTTCCATTGTGTATTCTGCTTTAAGAGCTCTTGATCTCGCAGTCACTGTAGATTTCTCAATTGAGAAAGCCATTTCAGCGAATACGTTACCACCAGCATCTCCTAATGCCTCAGCAGTTGCAGTAGTCATACCTTCAAATTTGTTGTATGATCCAGCAGGTGAGTCGTTTAAGATTGCAGGGTTAGTACCAGCTTGTGCAGCGTCAGGTGTTTGACCAGATGTTGAAGTTCCCGCAGCATTTCTGCTTGAAAACTCAGTATCTGCTTCGTCAAATAACGCTTCAGAACCAGTTTGTGAAGTGTATCTGCTTCTCATTGCGAAGATAAGACCAGTTGGTCCAGTCATTGGCTGAACACCAGCAATATCATAAGCGATAAGATTTGGCATTGCTCTTCTTACTAAAGAGATCAAAATTGGATCCCAGTTAGCAATTGAAGAACCTGTTGCGTTAGCAGGAGCCGCTTCGTTTAAGAAAGCAGCGTCTTCTTTTTGTGCTCTTTCTTGGTTTTCCAAGATAGTAGCTGTAACGGCACGTCTGTAAGAATCCGTGATCTTTGGTAGATCAGAATGCTCTAGGACTGGCTGCCATTTTTTCTCGTAAGTTTCAGATAAGTACATTATACTTTTCTCCCTCTATATTTACTTGACAATTTTAATGTCTTTTGTTTTACTTATAGCGGCGGTATAAGCAGCCATACTATTTGATAAATCAGCAGGATCAACCTGTTCCGATTCATTGCCTACCGCTACATCATCTATTTCAGTTGAAGATTCTTTCTTCGCACCAAAGTAACTTTCTTTAATAGTAGATACTTTAGTTTTGAAGTCTTCCTCGTTTGAAAACTCAACTTCTTCAGCAAGTTTGTTAAACTTCTCTTTTGCAGTGTCAGCTAAATCTTTAGACGCTTCATCAATGATGTCCTGTCTTTTTAATTCGCCAATTGCTTTGTTCTGTTCAACATTCTTTTCTATTTGCTCGTTAAGTTTTTTCTCAAGGTCTTCTATTTTAGAAGCTTGATCTTCTAGCACATCATATTTTTCATCTGGAACATCAATGTAATGATCTTCAAATAACTTTTTAAGACCACTTATGAAGTCCTCAGCGATTTCGCCTTTGATACCACGTTCAATAGCTAGTTTGTTTTCTTGCATCCATTCTTCTACAACGTAGTTTAGATACGAGTCAACTTTTTCTACTAACTCTGATTTCGCAGTTTCAACTTCTTCTTTTAATTTTTCCTCATAAGAAGCGTGCATTTTCTTTTTAGCATCGTTAATTTTTGATTTAACTGCTGCTTCAAAGATTGTCGCTGCCTTAGATTTAAAATCTTCAGATAAGTCTTCATCTTTAGTTAAAGCTTCAACGTCTGCAGATACGTCAATTAAATCTTCTTCAGATTCTTCTTTCATATCTTTTTTCTTTTCGTCTTCGTGTGACATCTCTTTTTTATCTTGCGATTTTTTAAGAGCGTCTAGCGCTGCTTTTGGCATTTCGCCTTCTTTAACTTCTGATTTCTTCTCATCTGCCTCAGTTCCTTCTTCCTCTTTCAATTTAGGCATTGCGTCAGCAGCACCTTGACTTGATTGTGCAGGATCTCCAGAAACTTGATTTACTTTTTTTGTGGCGTCAGGATTACTGTCTGTAGGTTTAACTACAGCTGACCCTAAATCTTCTGCATCGTTTTTCAGATGAGTAGGTTCAGCCGCGACAGCATTCTTTTTTGGAGCATCAGCTTGAGGGTTAACTGCTTCGTTAACTTCCTTTTCTGCTTGTGCTTCTACCGCCTCAATTATTTTATCTGTTTCGGCCATTAGAAATCTCCTTTTTATTTTATAAACGTTTATAAATTTCCTTTGTATTGGATATTTATAAAATTACAGTTTTGTAAGAAACGATTTGAACACATTTAGTTTCTTTTCTTCTAAAACTGTTCTTTTCGCCTCTTGGATTTGTTTTTTCCAAGATTCAATATCAACTTGTTTAAGAACACCATTGTCCCAAACCCACTCTCTACTCTCCATTATACCCTCTACGAAGGCGTCTGGAGCAGATGGATCTGCGACTATATCCGCTGCTGTAGCAAGATAAAAGTCATCTTTTACAAAGTTAATTCCGTTCCTACTCATTATTGACCCCATACCACGACTTGAAACGCCTAATTGAGCGCCCTCATCTATAAGACCTTTTACAATCTTACCGTATGGTGTGTCCATAATTTTTGCTTCACCAATAAAATTATCGCCATCTGGTTTTAATGATTTTACCATATGACATACTCTTTCAAGGTTAACAGTTGGTCCGTCAGGGTGTCCTAACTCACCAAATGCTCTATTTTTATTGATAAATTCTTTTGTATATCTGTTCACTTCTCTAACTAAGATTTCTCTAGGATAGACTCTTCCATTTCTATTTTTGATATTTGATTGTAAGAATACACCTTTGATTTTGTATTCTTTTTTGCCGTTCTTTTCTTCTACAAGATATTCGGCTGATGCGACTTCTTCTGAAATTAGTTTCATAAATTCTCTCTCTTTGTCTAATATTTATAAGCTTTTTTACCTAAACTCTATAATTAGCGTATAATTATCGCCAGTTACAAAATTCTTAGTTGATAATAAAACATCGCCTGTAGGTGTTGAAGCGTTGTTTGTTATCTCTGCCCCAGCAGTTCTTAAATCCCAATAACCATTACCAGATAATAGTAAAGCAGTGGCATTTGTATCGCCATCCCATATAATTTCTACTCCTGCTTTGTTATTATTTGTGTTAATAGAATACCAAATCTTTGATATTTTTCTATTACCATCTTCAGTCATAAAAGTAAGTTCTGAAGCGTCAACTTTTTTAACTAAAGTTTCGCCTGTACCATCAGAGAAGTTTGTTAATTTAGCTACAAACTTTACACCTGAAGTGTCAGCAATTGTTTGTGATGTTACTGTATCAGCCATTAATTGTATCCTGTTTCTTTGTGTGTCTCTATAACAACATTATACTTTGTCACATTAGAGTCACTTGATAGTAGTATATCTCCTATCGTATCTTTTATTTTTTCTTCTGTAGGTTTCAAACCGTAATTACCACGACCCGATAACACTACTTTTTTTTCTGTGTCATTTTTAAAAAACACAGTAATATTTCCTGTACCTCGTATCTCATAAACGATATTCGCTATAGATACTTTGGGCTCACTAGAAGCGTTGTTTGAATTTACAACATCAACTAAAGTTTGTTCTTCTTCATTTCCTATACCATTAGAGTTAACAATGATATGAAAATTATTGTCCACCAACTTTGTAGTTGATATAGTCATAATTAACTTCTCGGTGATCCAACTGCACTAGCTTTTGAAGTTGGACAAGTAATTTTTTCAGCTGGGTGTTTTTCAATAATAACTGTATCACCATCTTCTAAATAGACTTGACCAATCACTGTACTACCATTTGATTCTTCAAGTACAGCAGTTGTGTCACCAGTCGCTGTAATTCTTACGAATTGTGCTCTACCGAAATCATTATCAGATGCATTTGTGACAACACTACCCTTTACTATGAATGTTTGTGCCATTTTATTTTTCTCCTAATTGTTCTAAAACTTCTTTGTCAATATATTCATAAAATTTTTCTAAATTAATACCGTGAAACTCAGATACTTTATTTACGGCACCTTCAAACTTTTCTATAATATTACCAGTTTCTTTTTCAATGAGTTCAAATACATCTTTCATTGCCTCTTTCATAAGAGGTGATAACTCATTAAAACTTTTCGAGTCTATCAAATTATTTTCTTTAACAACTCTACTAACCAGCATTGTCTATATCAATTCCTACAGGTGATGGTTGTGATAAATCAAGTTCTGCTTGTCCATCTCCACCTGTTGTGTTTGAAATACTTCCATCAGGATTAAATGTTCCTGGATCAGCGATTACTGGTTTAGGATCACTATGTGGTTGTTCCACGTTATTTCCATTAAACATATTACCAGCAACTTCTTGTCTATGTGCGTCTAGTGAATTTCCTACTTTTACTCTTAATGCATCTTTCATCGCATCTCCAGCAGCAGCGTTATCACCATCTGCGATTTTGTCTATAAAGTTTTTTACTTCTTCACTCATTTTTTCTCCTATACTATTGTGTCGTCACTATTTGTGACTTGAGCCATTGGGTCCTGAATAACACCATCTTTAATTTCTTTTCTGATCTGTTTATCCATATCTTCAATTTCTCTTTCGTTTTGTTTTAATACGTGTTTTCTAACGTAATCTACTGAAAAGAATTTACCAATGTAATCTCTCATTTCATTTGCTAATTGTAGTCTTTCTCTTAACAATTCTGTTTGTTTAAGTTCAGCAAAGTGTCCATCTTGTAAGAAGTCATATTGTAAACAATCTCTTACATTAATCCAATCTGTTTCAGCAATAATACCTTTTAATACTAATTGTGTTCTTAAAATATCATTGAAAAGTTCAGTAAATTTCTTTCTTAATCTTTGAACAAATTTAGTAAACTTTAATTCATCTCTTGTTATTTCAGAAGCTCTTCCTAAGTTAAAACCTTGAGAAGCTTCTAATCTACTTGTTGGAACATTTAAAGAACGATATAGTTTTGCTCTAAAATATTCTATATCAGCAATCTCACCTAAATTTTGACCGCCAGGCAAAGTAGAAATATCAGTACCTCTTCCACCTTCTCTACTTGGTAACCAGAAGTCTTCCAACATTGACATATAATTTCTGTCATCTCTTATTTCTCCTGTGTTTGCGTCATAGACAAGTTTGTTTCTATATCTTGCCATTACATCTCGTAAGTATTGTTCTGCTTTTATTTTAGGTAAATTACCTACATCAATTTTAAATATTCTTCTTTCTGGCGCTCTTGCGATACGATAAATTACAGCACTATCTTCAATCATTCTTAATTGATTGACAGGTTTAATCGCTTTATGTAAATAAGACAATACCATATTCTTATTCTGATCAATTAATCCTGATGCGCAAAATGCGATTGTATCTGGCGCTATCTTAATACCAGATTGTCCAGTTGTTCCTGATAATCCTCTTTCATTGTATAAAAAGTATTCAATATATTCATCAACCACAGCCAAACTGTTTAGTGATGATGGCATAGGAGTGTCAGGTCTTTTCTTTCTAACTTCTCTAATTTTTTTGATCTTTCTTGGATCAATATATTTTAATTCTGTGATACCTTTTTTAGGACTTTCTCTATCAATAATCTTTTGAAAAAAGATTCTTCCATCTACATACCATCTTCTAAAAAGGTCGTGTCCTTTAGTATTGAAGTTCATTAATTTTAAAACTTCTTTAAATTCGTCTTCTATTTTCTTTCTAACTTCTTTTCCATATGGTAAATCTGTTAGATTAACTCTTACTGCGTCTTTCAATTCATTTGCGACAATTGCTTCATTGACAATATCTTCAATTGCCATATCGCATTCTGGGTGTAAAGCTATTTCTCTATATCTACGAACTAGGTCCTGCTCTGTTTTCGCAGTACCTTCCATATCCAAGTATGAGCCAAAGTGACCTCCAGCATTGACCGTTTGTGTACCGTCATCTGCTTGTGCTGTTGTGAAAGCCTGTTTTGGATCAGCTTGTTTTTTAAGTCGTGTTATTGAAAAGCCGAATAATTCTGCCATAATATCTCCTTGTACTACTACTTATAAGGGATTATAAAGAGGGGCTCGGAAGCCCCTCTCTTAAACTTAATATTAAGTTGTAGTATTTGATTCAAAGTATTGGTACTCAAACGTCACTTCAAATTGTTCAATCGCACCTTGTTCTTCATAATCTAAACCGATTGCACCAATTGATTGTGGGTAAGCACCTCTTAATGTATAAGACTTAATAGTATTACCGTTTCTGTCTAGGTGATCTATAAACGCATCCACTTGATAGTCAACAGGATTTGTTAATCCTTCGTTATCAGTCATATTGTTGATACCGTTCTGCCATCTTTCAAAAGCATTTCTTAACTTAAAGTTAGTATCGTTATATACTGTAACTGACCATGCAGGGATAGTTCTATCACCAGCGATTTTAACAGCTCTTCCTCTGAAAGGAACATTTATATTTGCTACTTCCATTCCAGGAATTGATGTTGCACGACATAAAAACGCTAGTTCTTCTATTTCGCCGCCTACTTGTGCGTAACCAGGGAAAGGCATTGTCACCTTAAACTGATTGGCTCTAGCGCCACCGCCAGCAAGTTTAGCTTTGAAGTCATTTATGTTTGGCATATTTAATTTCTCCTCTTTCTAAAATTACCCAGCGACTTCTTCAAAAGCCACGCCAGTTCTGGTTGCAACAAACGATAGTGTGATAAAGTTGATACTTCTAGCAGGTTTCACAAAGATTTCTGCTTTAAATTCATTTCTATCAATTACATCGCCTGTATTGTTAGTTTCATCACATACTACTAAAAAGTCTGTGATACCTCGTCTACCTTGTACTTCTCTTAGGAAAGGCTCTACAATGTTTCTAAAGTTAGCTCTTGTAAATTCATCATTGAACTCAAAAAGTTGAAACTTAGAAGCAGTTGATATTGCCTTCTCTAAAGTGATAAACAATCTTCTTACGTTGATTCTATCAAAAGCACTTGGTGAAGACAATCCAGTTTTGTCACCAAAAAGAATTGTACCTTGACCTGGGAAAGTTGACACAGGGTTAACTCTCGCTGGAAATAGTATATCTCTTTGTGCTTTAGTTGGATTGTACGCTAATTTAACTGCGCCTCTAATAATACCTCTATTAAAGCCTGCTGGTGAAAACCAACTGTCTGCAATTAAATCAGTTCTTGCTGCTAGACCCGCAATGTCACCATTCAATGGAACAAATCTGTATACGTCATTGTATCTGTCATAACAATATTTGTATCCACTGTCAAATACAGCATAACTTGATGATCTAACACTATCAAAGAAATCTTTGACATTAGTTGTTTGTGTATTTGAGTTAGTGATATTAACTACATCTGATCTTTGTGGTGAAGCAAAGACAATTGCGTCTTTTCTTGCTTCAGCAAGTGTGATAAGATTATCTACGTGTGCTGTACTTCCACTTGGACCAGCAATGATTAACCCTACATCTACAGTTTCACTATCAGCAAACTTGTCGTATGCTGTTTTTAATTGTGCATCTGTAACTGCTGAGCCATCTGAACCACCAGATAATGATTCTAAAGTTGGTGTATTAACTGCTGTGAAAGTTGTTCCCGATGCGTTATTACCCCAATTAGTACCAGAAGTATTGTGGTCCATCCAGTAAATGTGCTGTGACTTGTTTTTAATCACAGTTGGATAGTAGTTAGTGTCTCCTTGCGGAGTTTTTGCGTCTGCCGCTTTTGATAAATTAGAAAATGATTCTATTACTTCGCCTGGAGTACCAGTGATACCACCATCTTCGTCAACTACAACTACGTGGATTTCGTCACCTGATCCGCCTCTTGCAGATGCATATGGTGAAGTTCCAGGAGCGCCGTCAACTGAATCGTAATATCTCCATCTTCTTTTTATTTTTGCATTATCAGCAACAACTCTTTTTAATCCGCCAGCGCCTCTAGGGTGTTGGACGAACTCAATTGTTTCACGAGCTCCTAATGCTGTGATTCTATAAAAATCACCATCATCATAGTCGTCAGTTGTTGCAGTTGATGAAAACTGAATAATATCTCCAACATTAAATACTGCATTGTTATCAACAGCAACAGAAGTATCTCCTACCACGTTTGTTGTTGAAGTTGATGCAACTAATGACGCTGATATTTCTTCGTAAGCTGTAGCCGTTGGGCAAGTAGCAACTAATAAGTTGTTACCGTGTACTCCTGCTGTTCTTGCAGCAAAAGTTCCTACTACACCTTGTCCGCTTTCATAGTTTTGTTCGTAATCATCTATGTTTTTTACTAACACGCTTGATCCTGCGCTGTTAGCATTTGTCAAAGATGTTTGGGTAGCTCGTACTACTCTTAATGCGTTAGAGTATTGTAAGAAGTTAGCAGCGCTGAAATAATGCTCAAAGTTATTTGAATCAGGTTTTCCAAACGTATCTGTTAACTCTTGTTCACTAGAAATTGCTACGATTTCGTCAACTGGTCCCTTTGCGAATCTTCCCGCAAAAGCTCCGATTGATGTTGATACCGCAGGAATAATTCTACTTAAATCTTTTTCCTGTACGAGAACACCTGGTGATACTTGAAATGCCATAGGTTTATTCTCCTCTTAATTAGCTAATTTTCATTTTAATTTTTTCAAAATCCATAAGTTTTCTTATGACCATAGTCAAACTTTTCATTATTGATATTTATAATAACCTAAAATTGTAGTTTATTGACCTTTTCTAGTGGCAGGAAACCAACGAGTACCATACTCATCTACAGTTTCTTCATTCATAGGATCACTATTGATACCATCATCTACAAACCCAAACGGTGCCATATCTTGTTCAATTAAATTTTGTTGTTCCATATACATCTGATTTCGTATATTTGAATCAGATAATTCTTTGAAATAGGGTTGATTTGAGAGCCACCCAAATATGACTAAACACATAACCAAATCATCATTTGTACCCTCTTCAGCCATCCAACTATTCCCTCTACGTGAAAAAGTTGATATTTCTTCTATTATACTAAAGTCATTGACTTTTAGTTTATCACCCTCCATAAGCGTCTTAAAATTCGCACAGCCCACCTTCTTTATTTGTTTTGTCATACGTACACCAAGTGATGTTCCTCTACCTGAAAACATTGCGCCTAATATTTGACCCGCTCTACCTCTTTGAGTTGTCATTAAGATATTAGGATATTCTAACTCGTAATGCATCGCTTCGGCGATTGATTGACCTAAATCATTGACCTCAATTAGTGTGTGTGCTTCATTATATGCCTTTGCTGTTTGACTGATAATGTTTGGAAAGACAAAGGGTTTAACTTCATTGTTCTTATATGTACATACAACTTCGTATGGGATTTTTTTACTTTCATCTTTTGTGACATCTACTATAATAAACGCTGAATAATCTTTGTTTGTACCTCTCGCCACATCAACACAACAAACATACATACGACCACTTTCTGGTTTCTTAAACATCTTCAATCCATTTTTAGATTGTAATGGATCAAAGTATGGTGTGTTTTTAATTTTTGCTGGTGAGATGAGAGTATCAACAGAACCTAAGAACTCACACTCAAACTCTTGTTGAAATTGTTCCTCACTTGTATTACGAATGGTCATCTCTTTCCATTTTTCATCTCTACCAGGAACTTCTGACCAATGTACTTCTATAGGTATATAATCATTTCTTTTATTGATTGCATCAATCCATAATTTGTAATATTGATTCATACCGTGTGGTGTTGATACTATAATCATCTTTGTATTTTTACCAGATGAGATAGTAGGATAAACTGAACTAAAAAACATCTCTGCGATATTTGCTGGTACGAAAGCAAACTCGTCAAGGAAAATTATGTTAAATGAACCTCCCCGAATAGCAGAACTTGAAGTTGCTGCTGCCACAATTGTTGATTTATTTTCTAACTCTATATTACCTTTGTTCCAATTGATGATACCTTGTTGCATCCATTTCGGTAAGTTTTCATAAGCAAGTTGTAATCTACTTAATATATCTCTTGCCGTAGAACTTTTGTTTGCAAGTAATGCGATGTTTGAATTAGGATTAAACAAAGCGTAATGTAAAAGATATGAAATCGTTGTTGTTGATTTACCAGATTGTCTAGGTAGTTTACAAATCGTAAATCTATTATCGTGTATTGTTTGTACAATCTTTCTTTGAAAGTCATACATCTTAAATGGTACCAAACCTTCATCAAGCGATACAATTCGTACATAGTTTTCCATAAAATAAATTGGATCGTTTGCACATTTTTGATATTCAATAATCTGTTCTTGTGTAAACTCAACAGGTGTATTTACTTTTTTTAGATTAGGATTACCGAGATATGCTTCTGCATTAGACATTGTAAGTATACCATCCTGTCATTATATATTTTTCTTTTGTTTTACTAATTTGTCCTTTATGAGTATGAGTCCAATCAGCGGGCCATATTATAGTTAAACCTTTTTTTGCTGGAGATGTCATATTTTGATATTTAAAATGAGTACCACCATCTTCAACATCATTTAAATATGTCATAAAAACTAAAACTCTATTTTTTGTAGAGGGACCTGTTCTCTCAAAATGCCAGTTTTTAAAACCACCATTAGGCTTATAATACTGTAATTGTAATTCATCATTTATATCAATAGATCCTACGTTGTTAGTCTCAGGAAATTTTTCAGTATATTTTATTAAACACTGTTGTAAATAATATCTATAACTAACCACTTCTTTTATTAAGAAAGGATTAATTTCATAAGGTATTAGTAAATCTAAACTATCTTTTTTTACTTTATTTTCAACTATCTTTCCTGACTGAACAATTTTACCAGGTCTAGCATTTACCTTGTAATCTTCATTGTTAAATACTTTTACTAAATCATCACATAGTTTTTCAGGTATATACCAACCACCTATAAAACTTTCATTAGGAAAATTATGTTCTTTCATTAACTATTGCCTCTATATGAGTATACCCAAGTCTTTTTGCTTGTGTCACTCTTTGATTACCTTTCTCTACACTATATAGTTTTTCCACATAGTGTTTACCACCAGCACCATATCTTTGTGTAGGACTAATCTTATGTTTAAATACCTCAATAGGATTATTCATTATATCTTTTATATCTTCAACACCATCAGTTAATTTAGGATTATAATTTTCGTAATACCGATTATAAGTTAAATCACTTATCTTTAGTGTCGTCTTTTTCGGGTGTGATGTCTTTGACTTTAGTATCTTCATCTTTTTTCAACATCTTTTGCAACTCTGCCGTAGAGCCTACAAAAAGAGCATTCTTTATATTTTGACTTGCTGTTTTAGGGACTTGTTTTAAGTCTTTAAGTTTCTTTTGTAAGTCTTGCAACTTATCTACTGTTTGTCCTACTTGTCCTATGAGTTGACCAGCGACTTCATATGCTCTAGGGTGTTGACCCTCTCTTGCTATATCTAATATACCTTCAATCGCTTCTTGTCCTCTTTCAATTAGATTGTAATAATTTTCTCTACTGTATTTGTAATCGTTATCAACATCTTCTTTTTTATCGTCTTCTCTACGAGGAACAACTGGTTTAAATTCTTGTTTAACAATTTCTTTTTTAGGTTCAGGTTTATCAATACCTAAAATTTCATTTACCTTTTCTTCTAATTTACTCATATTATTATTTATAAACTTTTTAAAAAATCTGTATGATCCATAGCTTTGTGTAAATGTTGAACAACAGTTAATCTGTAATCTTTATATTGTGGATATAAATTTGTGTAAGGATCTAATTTAAATTTTTTATCAAAAATACCTAATCCATCTCCAACTTGTAAATAACTTTGTTCAGTAAACATTGCTCTATGACTTCCAAAGTGTAAATCAAATGTTTTTATACCAGAGTTTTTTATATCATTAATTACACTTTCTATTTTTGGAGGTGGTTTATTTTTATCTCTAAACTCTTTCCAAAAAGGACTATCATTTCTTTTTGTTAGATAATGAAAGTATAAAAAATTTAGTACACTATCATTATCTTCCGTCACTAAATCATTATATAATTTTTTTCTATTAGTATTATTATCAAACATATCAGGTAAAAAATGTAAAAGATGATACAACTGTTCTATTGCTAACCATATAGATGTGGCTTCTAAAGGTTCTGTAAATCCAGAAGATAACCCAACAGCAATACAATTATTATTCCACACTTTTTCAAAACGACCTGCATTAAAATTTATTGTTCTTATATATTCTATATCAGGGAAAACTTCTTTTACTTCATTAAATGCTTGTTCTTCAGTTATATAATCACTATCAAAAATATAACCTGCACCATATCTATGTTGTAATGGGATTTTCCATACCCAACCATACTTCATAGCAATCGCTTGTGTATATGGTTTAATTTTTTCTTCTTGTTTTAAGAAAAAAGGAATAGCTTTTTTTATAGGTAAATGTTTTTGGTAATCTGTCCATTTAGTTTGATAATGTTTTTGTATTAGTAATCTATGAAATCCACTACAGTCAAAAACAAAATCACATTTTTGAGAAAAGCCACTTTCAAAATTTAACTGTGTAATATTGTTATGTTCATCAGTATCTACATTTTTATACTCATCATAATGAAGTTTTATACCTCTTTCAATACCTATGTTTTTTAAGTATTCGGCTAATTTGTGTGCATCAAAGTGATATGAATTTGACATATTATTAATATCAATTTTATTATCATAAGATAAGATAGGTGGATAAGTGTGATTATCAATTCTTTTATTATTATTAATTAAGTGTTTTAAATAAAAATTATAACAATCATTTCCAAATATAGGTGGAATATGAAATCTATCCAATTCGTTTCTTACTTGAAAAGAATGGAAATACTTTTCATTATCACCATTCCAATTTTCAAAACATATTCCATTCTTTAATGTACCACCTGTTTGTTTTAAAAGATCGTGGCGATTAATACCTAACTCTTTTAAGAATTTAACTAGTGTTGGAGTTGATCCTTCACCTGCTCCTAATATTCCTACTTTTTTACTTTCAATTAATGTAATATTACAATCTTTAAATATTAGTTTGCTAAATAGTGCTGTTAACCATCCAGCAGTTCCGCCACCTAGTATAACAATGTTTTTATCTTTTATCATATTGCGTTATAATTTATTACACATCTTTGAGTTTCTTTAGGTTGTTCAGCAGTGTGCCAACGATAACCATTAAACATAACAACTCTACCTTGTTTTGGTTTAATTTTTTTTTCAATAATTAAATCATTAATATTGGGTTTGTCTTTACCCTCACCTTTGTATTTATTTTTGTATATAATCGTATCCGCTTCGTTATCACAAACATAATATAAAACAACAAGATGTGGAAAAAAAGAATCAATGTGTGGAGTATCAACCTGTTTTTCATCATCAAGTTTTAATGGTAATTGAAAAAACGCTCTACCTTGTGTCAAACAAGTATGATTAAAATTTATTTTTTTAAGTGAATTAATTATTAATGGTAATATAAAAGAGTGGTGTTTGCTGTTTATTTCTCTATCATCTATAAAGAAGTGTGAAAACCCTGGTCTTTTCTGAATAGTATTATCAGCATAACTAATATCATCTACAAAAAACCAAGGAAAGTTTTTACCAAAAAAAGTTTCTTTAATTTTGTTTTGATAATCATTATCAATAACATCATCA
>Ga0160423_10001756_pt1 | contig 18152 bp, 18 predicted proteins | sample CRUFie14St8metaG_FD_108191 | JGI IMG/M metagenome (GOLD analysis project Ga0160423, IMG submission 108191) | Marine microbial communities from the Costa Rica Dome - CRUD Field 142mm St8 metaG | ecosystem: Environmental > Aquatic > Marine > Oceanic > Photic zone | place: Costa Rica: the Eastern... | reverse complement strand
TGTTTGGAGTTTTATCGTATATATATTTATAAAGTCAAATGGATATAGTGTAAAATCATGCAATAATTATGGCTCTCCACTATGGGGTAATTGGAAAATGACATTAATAGATTTGATAATTTTTGCTCTTTTTATTTTTTACCCGAGTATAAATGGCTTACTATTGGGTGTTTTTTTTATGATTACTTCAATAAATATATTTGGTGGAGTTTCTGGTTCAGGATGGTGTGCAATATCAAACATAGGTGCATTAACGTATCTTTATAAATATTATAATAAACTTTTATAATATAAAAGAATCGTTAAAAGTAATATTTTTTTAACATTACTTTTAATAATGGATGAAAATTTAGTAGAGACAGAATTTAAATATAGTCATGGCGAGATAAACACGCCCTTTTCATTTGCGAAAAAGATGATTGATATGTTTCCACCTGAATTTTTAAGAGAGAATCACAAGTGGTTGGACCCGGGTTGTGGACAAGGCAACATATCATATACACTTTACAATTCTCTCTGTAAATATCATAACAAAGACAAAATATTAAAGGAAATGATACATATGGTTGAGATAAACAAAGAAAGAGAGAATGCTATACGAAATCGCTTTGAAAACAAACCTTTTCTAAACATCAACATTGTAGATTTTATGGATTTCAATGAGACCGGATTTGATGCAATAATTTGTAATCCACCATTTAATTTCGGTGGTTGTATCAAAACACCAACAAATAAGTCAAATACAAAGAAAAACGATGGTTATACTGCTTGGTGTAAATTTATTACACATTCTATGACGTTGTTAAGAGAGAATGGATACTTATGTATCATAGTCCCGTCAATGTGGTTGAAACCAGACAAAGCAGGCATGTATTACTATTTATTGCAATATAAAATAGAAAAGATGATGTTTTTTACAAATACAGAGACTAATCATATATTCAGAGGACAAGCACAAACACCAACAACATTGTTTCTGTTAAAGAAGCAACAAAGTAAAGAGAGAATTCTCTCTTTGTTTTGTAATGAAAAGAGAGAATATATTAAGTATGCATTAAAAAAAGATTTTCCAATTCCAACTACAAACTTTGTGTTAATCAACAAATTAATGGAATATGTTAACAAAGTAGGACATATAAAAGTATTTAAAACAAATATGCCTTCAAAATTCGTGTCATTCTCTCTTACTTCAAGTGAAGATTTCAAATATAAAAACATAAAAACAGTTATAACACATAAAAACAAAGAATCTGCAACAACAAACGACACGTTTGAAACAATGAATGGCATTATTGCAGAAAAACACGTGAATTGGAGTGATAAGCCATGTATTGGCTACAATAGACCCAAAATCATATTGGCACATAAGATGTATGGATATCCATTATTGGATATAAAAGGAGAATATGGTATATCAAATCGTGACAATTTTATAATAACCGAGTATAATGAACAAGAATTAGAGAGAATAGCACAATTTCTCTCTTTACCGTTCATAATCAAGATTTATGACGCGACACGATACAGAATGCGATATTTAGAAAAATATGCATTTAATTTTATACCGGATATTACAAAACTGCAAGATTTCCCATTTGATGATTTCACCGAAGAATCGGTAAAAGCTTACTTTAAAGTTAGTAATTTGTAATTATTTTTGCTTTTTCTTATAAAAAAATAATATTATTTCTATATAATCTATTAGATGCTAGAAGAGAGAATACCATTGCAATCAGATATAGACACAGTTATAGAGACAGAAAGCGACAGCGACTTAGAGAAAAGTGGTGAATTTGATTACAAAAATTTAATTGCGAGGCAAAGTGAAGAATTAGGATGCATTATCTGTTTTAAAACAAACGAAGAAATACCAGAAAAATATGGCTGTGTTCAATGTAGTCAATGTCAACTTTGTAAAGATTGTGCCCTAGATATAATATTACGAAAAAAAAATCGCAAATTGAAAAATAAATGCCCCGTATGCTCTAAAACAAAAGGTTGGTGTAAAAATTTAACCACAAATGAAATTTTACTTACAAAAAAGAGAGAATTAAGTGATATCGAAAATCAAAGAATGGTAATCATAGAAAGAGCAGTATTTCGTAGAATACGACCGGATTATGACGATTTAAGAGTTATATGCTATATATTGGGATGTATGGCAATGGCTTTTTTATGTTATATGTTTTACATAAATAAAGAAAATATGTTGAACAGAAAAAGAGAGAATTTAATGTAAGTAAATACAGAAATAAAAAACACAAATAATAAATAAAAAACAGAAATAAATAAATAATACAGAAATAAATAAATAATACAGAAATAAATAAATAATACAGAAATAAATACAGAAATAAAAAAATATTATTTAATATAAATGTATTATATACATGGTGTGTCTGAGATGTTGCAACATTGCAATTGTCTTCGCTACTGCAATGATTTATATGTGCGTCTTATCTCCTCTTGTTGTAGAGGAAAACAAGCATTCTCTTATGAAGAAGTTAAAGAATACGTTGACTCTAGAGCAACAAAATACTTACGACCGCATAAAGCGTGAACGTATGGGCATACATATGCGAGGCTACGGTATTGGTCTCCTTCTCTCTGCTCTTGTTTTGTTATATAAGTTTCAATTCAATAGTAAAGTTTTAACACCTACTGTTATGGCTTGTATTACTGGAAGTATAACTTTCACTGTAAACTATTTTTACTATATTCTCTCGCCAAAATCAGAATGGATGATAATGTCTTTAGAAGGAGACGACCAAAAAGCAGCATGGCTTAAAATGTATCGCCATATGCAATTCAATTATCACGTAGGTTTCCTACTTGGTATTGCGGCAGTATTTTTCATTACAAAGGGCATCTGTTAATTTTTAAATGTTTAAACATAATATTTAAAGATTATTTTATATAATTAATTAGATGAAGCTCGAGCCTGACACCAAACTCGATTTTTCAGATGTATTGATTAAACCCAAACGCTCAAATCTTTCTTCACGAAGTGCAGTCAATTTAGAGCGAACAATTACATTTCTGCATTCTCGCCGAAAATGGACTGGTGTGCCTCTCATGGTAGCAAATATGGATACAACAGGAACATTTGAGATGTATAATGCTCTTAAAGATTTCCATGTTATTACATGTTTGCATAAACACTACAATATTGAAGATTATCCTGACAATCTAGACCCCAATTATTTTGCAATTAGCACTGGTATTTCGGATTCCGACCGCGAAAAACTCGATATTTTGATTGGCAAACTTTATCCTATTTTTGTGGTTGTAGACGTGGCAAATGGTTATAGTTCTCGTTTTGTAGAATTCTGTTCCAAATTGCGACAAGACTATCCCAAACTAACAATTATTGCAGGCAATGTTGCCACCGGTGATATGACACAGGAACTTCTCATGTCAGCAAAAGTTGACATTGTAAAATGCGGTATCGGCAGTGGTTCAGTATGTAGCACCCGTCTCAAGACAGGTGTTGGAATGCCACAGCTTTCAGTCTGCGATGAATGTTCAGAGGTAGCAAACGGGCTATCAGGACACATTGTATCAGACGGTGGGTGCAAATTACCAGGCGACATTGCAAAAGCCTTCGGAGCTGGAGCACACTTTGTAATGATGGGCGGAATGATGGCAGGACACGAAGAATCGGGCGGCAAAACAATCGAAGAAAACGGTAAAATGTATAAGATGTTTTATGGTATGTCAAGTGAATACGCACAGGATAAACATAACGGTGGTATGGCGAAATATCGCAGTAGTGAAGGAAAAGTCAAGAAAATCCCCTACAAGGGTGTAGTGGAAAATACAATGCGCGATGTATTAGGTGGGTTGCGCTCGACCGGCACCTATATGGGAGCTGCGCGTATTAAAGATTTCCCAAAGTGCTGCACTTTTGTTAAGGTAAATCGTCAGGTTAATGAAGTTTACAGCAATCCGGAGTTTGACATTAAAAATTAATTATTTTTTAAAATTGATTTACAATATCACATTTTAGATATTGTAAATGAATCTGGACTTTATAGAGATATACAATAGTAATAATTATGATAGACAACTGAGGAAAAATGAGGAAAGATTAAACGAGATATATCCAGAAAATGCAGTATCCACAAATCCGCTACCGATTTATATTATTTCGGCACATGGTTCTTGCGACCAAGGTATTGATATTTATGCTAAAGAAACCGACATAAAATTGGCTCATAGTAATAATATATTTGACTATACGGAATATGGTAATAGTATGTTTAACCCACCAGAGGATTGTTATGCATTGCATAATACATTATTAGGTGCATCATGCAACGTTTCATTGCATGATAATTATATATTGAAAAGTTTAACTGGCGGACGAACAACCCGGTCAAATATGATGACAGAACCGAATTATGTAACGTTTGCAAGACAGATATTTAGCAACGGTGATTGTAATATAGATAATTGGTGTAATTTGAAACGTGATGAAATACTTTTACAATCTAGTATAAAAACATATGATAATATGATTGAAGATATCATAACTGAACTCTGTAAAAATGTAAAGTTATACAACCTAAGAAGAAAGGGTAAAAGTAAAAGGATAGATAAAAAACGACTCATTAAGCAGTATAAATTCTCTGAATTAATACAAGTTGAAAAATTGTTAAAAGAAAATGAAAAGAAAAAGATTAAAAAATACATTCGCAGAGGAAAATCATTTTTAAGAAACGTGAAAAAACACGTTCCGTGCATAAAATACGATGATTGTATTAATGCGTTTAATCACATTGAAGATGAAGTTGAAAAATTAAATAAAAAATTCACAAAAGCATCAAAAAATAAATTACCTATTGGCATTCCTGGGATAACCACAATCGAAAAGTATTTTGAGTTTATAGATGAAAAATCATCAATAAAATATTCATGGCAAATGGGTGTCATAGAAATTAGTAATAAGACGATTCAATACATTAATGAACATTCTGATATTAAACTTACAGAAAAAATAGAGAGAATACCAAACAATACAAAAACGGCGCAAAAAAATAGAATCTTAAATAATATTTATAAAAACAACATTCTTACTGGTAATTGTCACAACAGTAAAAAGTCAAAAACTGATTGGTTATTAGAGAGAATTAATCATACCATCGATTTTCCATCTTCTGCAAAAAAATTGACTCTATCTGAAATAATGTATCACTTTGGAAGAGGAATATACATCTGTTTATCTTGCACTCCTTTAAATATATTGTCTGGCGATGAAAGTATTCCTAGATTTTCAAATAGATTGAATCCTCACTACAGTCTTTGTCCTTCTTATGAAAAAAGGGAAAGATTTGTTAAAAATAAAATTAAACTGTGGCTTGATGATTACATGAAAATTGAATTAAAGAAAATACGAATTAACTATGAAGTAGATGACCATGATGATTGTGAATATCCCAACATTTATGAAAACGAAATTTATGAGAAATTATTTAATAATCTAGTAAATTATAATGAGCATTTGTATAATTATTGGCCGAAAAATATCAAGACTCTTGCAAACTCTACAAAATTACCGAGATTTTGTCAGACAAACTCACCAGAACACTATCCATATCATTAGACTAATTCAACGTTAGTAATCTACCATCTTCAAATACATGCACTTTACCCATTCCAATTTCATCTTCCAAACTACGATTTTGATTATGTAATACATTTACTAACATATTTATAGTGCTCTTATGAGAACATATTAAAATATTTTTTTTCGTATTATAATATTTTTTTATTAATTCCTTTGCAAATACTTTTACTCGTTCTCTCAATTTGCCGGTATTTTCATAATATTTTAGATTTTCTGCAGGATAGACACTTTTATATGACTGATTAATAGGGTATAATAAATAGTCAATCTCATTATGTTGAAAATCTTGGTTGTTTTTATCTGCAAATAATGGATGATGAATATTTTCTGCTACGCCATATTCAACATTGAATGATGAGACTTTACGATACTCTTTCATATAAGGTGTTATTGTTTGCATTGCTCGAATAAATGGAGAGCAATAGATTTCATCTGGTTTTAAAAAAGCCAAGTAATTCTTGAGAGATTCATTTGCTCGTGCTTTTCCATTTTCATTTAACGATGACCTAAACAAAATTTGGTTTTTCTCTCTTTCTTCGTGTCTCAAAAAGTAAATTTTCATTACTATTAATAATAATGATTATTAATAATTATTATTTATACTAATTCATCTTTAAAAGTTCTTTTCGTTTTTTAAACATTGTAATAACAGGCATCATAAATGCTCCTAAAAACATCATTATCATAATTTTAATACTTACTGTTTTTTTAATTTTATATTTACAGGCTGAATCATCATATTTCAAGTATACTTGTTGCATATTTACGCAATCATTCGAAATACAACTCCATGAAAAGAATAACAAGAAAGATATTAGACTGTAATACAACTGAGTGTTTAATGGAATTCTTAAAAATGACCTGATATTAAATAGTAAAAGAATTGTAGGTAGATAATGCACAATTACAAAAATAAAAGATGTGTAATAAAAATTGACGTCTAAATTAACATTATTATTTATGTATGCAATAAAACATTTGTAAATTTGTGGCTGTTGCCATCTAATGTATTCTGTCGAAAATAATATTGCAAGATTTATATTGAGAGCAATTAATCCTATTATTCTATTTTTTGTAAAAAAGTAAACAATTAATAATAAAAAACCGATTGGTGTAAAATAATTACCTACTAGTAATGGTTTTTTTAAATACTTTCCAATTGTATCACTATATATATCATTAATCATCTATATATATAGTAAATAAAAATTAGTCATCTAATACAGTTGTTTTAAAGAGTTTTGATGTCACCAAATAAGGGTCCATATTTGAGCTGGGCCGTCTATCCTCAAAGTATCCCTTTTGTTGTCGTTGGGTTTCATTGCCGATACGAATTGATGCACCACGATTTGCAACACCATAACTAAACACGTCATATTTTGCCGTTTCGTGTTCTCCCGTCATACGAAGTTCATTTCCGGAACCATATACTTCCATATGCTCGTCATGTTTTCGGGATAATTTATCAATTGCTTCATTTATATAGTCCAAGCCAGTTCTAGAACGCAGATTCACACCATTTCTCCTTGCCAAAGCTTCTTGGTCTCTAGAAACACCATTACCTTCTCTCATAAGTTTAGTAGAGTAATTAGTATGACATCCAGAACCGTTCCAATCTCCAGAAACAGGCTTTGGACTCCAATCAATATAATATCCTTGATTTTCTGTAAGCAATTCCAAGAAGTAGCGTGCCATTAAAACATGGTCTCCTGCTTCAATACCTACACATGGTCCACATTGCCATTCCCATTGTCCCGGGGCCACCTCGGCATTTAATCCAGACAGTTTTATCCCATATTCTAAACAGAACTTGTAATGAGACTCTGCAAGACTGCGACCAAAAGTATTTAAAGAACCTACACTACAATAATATTGACCCTGTTTTGCATTAGGGTCATCATTCGGAAATCCGACAGGTTTTCCTGTCATCCTATCCATAATAAAATATTCTTGTTCTATACCAAACCATGGCTCATGTTCTGGAGCCATATTGAAAATTTTTTCAGCTTTTTCTCGTGTATTATTTGGTAATGGCTCACCATTTGGGCGATATGTATCACACAACACATAAACGCATTGATGAGATTTAGCTGTAAATACTCTTCGTGGTTTAATTATAACCTCAGAATCTTCACCTGAAGCCTGGTCTGTTGAGCTTCCATCATAGTTCCATTCTGGATAATGATTTACATCATAATTTAGACTGTTTACCGTGCGAAGTTTAGAGCGAAATTCACCATTTCCACCAATCCAAACATAATAAGCTCCTATTTTCCCCATCATATATTTTAAATATTTTATAATAATTTTAAATACTTTTATATAAATATCTAATGATAGGTATATAAATGCCACGTAGAAAAACAAGACGCGTTATGCCTGATGTTAATATGAAAAGTAATCCAATTGCTAAATCTAAATCCAAAACAAATTCCAATAAGAAAAAAACTAAACGAAAGAAATCAAAACGATTAACAAGTAAGTGCAAAAAATACGGTGTCAAACTTACTTATAATCCTGTAAGAGATTGTGGTAGTATTGGTGGACGTAAATACCGGGGAGGCGGGTCTGGTTGTGGATGCAGAAAATAAGTGCTGTTTCTAACCCAAAACAACACGTTTCTCATGTCCTACTACATTTCGTGTATCTACCTTAATCTTATAACCAAGGTCTTTTGCTTTCTTACAGAAGCACACATCTTCCATTGTGAATTCACGCACATTAAATACATTCCCACTTGGGTCTGTATAGTCCATCTCTTGCCAATCAGGAGAAAACCATGGATACTGCATCTTCTCAAAGACGCCATGCTTTACCAGCATCCAACCCATACCAGTATAATCAACTTCAATCACTGGTTCAGCGTCCTTCTTTCTACGAAGAAGGAGTTCTTCACCTGAAAGGAACTCATAATGTCCATGCTTCTTAAAATATTCCTTATCCATATTCTCTACAGTAGCAAATTCCTTATTATTTTCCATCAAATAAAGACCGGACATAATATCCGCATCGTGCTGAAGAAGATTTACAAAATTCTCTACTGAAAATACCTGGTCTGAATCCATCCACATAATAAAATCGTATTTTACTTCGCCATTAAATGGTTTCTGGTCCACACCGCGAAGCACATTGCCACCTAGACACATATTACGTACATAGTAAATATTATTTGACTTATGATTAGTAATAAGTGGCATAATATCATGCGACAAACAATAATTGAAAATGGTTGTCCATCCCAACAAGAAATTATTGGAAAACGTATCTCCTGGTAGTGCAAATACAATTGTTAATTTTCTTCCTAGTGGATTTGTTTGGGGTGTAGGCACTTGTTGTTGTTGTTGCTGTTCACTTACGACGACATTATCCTGAGAACTCATTATAAAGAATATTGTTCTTATTATTCTAAATGATTTTTATTATATTATTATAATTTTAGAATATAATAAAAAATCATACATTATACTAATAATGAGTGGATGGGAAAAAGAATTTATTGATAACTTAGATGCTGATAATTATACAGATGAAGAATTAATGGAGCATATAAATTTAGAAGACCCATATGATGAAACAGAATTAATAGAAAAACTAGTTATTATCAGGAATATGTTTGGAAGTAGCAGTGGTGAAACTGTAGATAAATATTTAGAATTTTATAATCAAGTAGAAATAAGATTAAAAAAAAGAATCGAACCTGAAACTGAGGAAATTAAAGAACAAGAAATTCCTAAGATTAAAATTTCTACCATAAAAAAACGACACACTCTAATTATAAATAGCGATAAAAGGACAGATAGAACACAAAGCACCACTAGTTTTAGCTGGGAATTAGAAGATGAAATCCCTAATGTAAAATCATTAAGTATTGAATCTTATAATATTCCAAAATCATGGTATAATATTTCTAATGCATTAGGTAATAATTTATTTGGTATATCTTTTAAACAACCCAAAACTATTAATTTCACAGTTTCTGATTCTGCCGACTTAAATACACTTTTTAATGAGAAAAATCCTATTGAAACTAGTAATAATTCTTTTGATGTTTGGATGAATCGCAGTGATTGCACCACTTTCTCATTGGGTGCTGGTTTCTTTCGTGATGATACTGGTAAGCCAAAAACTGAATTCGGCAGCTTTTGGGAAGATATATCTTGGAATGTCTCTTACGATATAGTTAGTGCCACATTTGATATATCAACAAATCCAGATGACACTGTTCATCTCTTTGATATTAGTTATATTCCTATGCAAGCTGGCTCAAAATATGACTACATTTTAATAAGAGATATTTCTTCTGCAGATGGAAATAATGACTCAATAACACCTACAAACATGAGAGAATTAACCGAGAAAAATTTATACTTTCTCTTGAGACAAGATGGTATAGCTCAAGAAGCCGATATTTCTAGCGCAATAGTTTCATTCTTGAATAGTCGTCAACCAATTGATTTTTCAGCGGTTAATACAGACATCTATACCAGAGCAAATCTAGATGTTGCCAATACTCAAGATTATAATGCATTCATTAATTCGATTGAATCCAATGTTGAATCATACGTTCCTTCCAATAAAATAAAACAAAAGACATACGATATTTGGTCTTCTTTTAAAGAGGTAAATTTCAATGGCTCAGACAGATTAAATATTACCACAAACCTTCTGGAGACTGAATTACAAGAATTATACACGGATATATCAGATATTAGCTGGAATGCTGTAGACAATGGTATATCTAGCACTATTGATTTTACAGAGGGCGAGTTGTATACAATAACAAGTGAAAAGACCGACATAAGTAATATACAAATTAACTTTATTCCAAAAGTTGACAGCAAAATTTTAGAGAGAAGGTTTTATTTCAGAATCAAGGAAGGTCATTATGGGAGTGTAAATTCTGTTTTATCAGCTATTAATAATATCGCTCCAAAAAAGCATTTCGACAATCGAGAAACTTCCGGAACAATCACGTTAAAAGACTTCTTAATTGATACAAATATAGGTAATAATAATAGTAGCTTTGATTTAATAAATGCTGCATACAATAATGATTTTGGTGTTTCATTTATTAACACAATTGATTGGAGATTTACTAGAGACGACCAAACAGAGCATGTATTATTAGAAACATTGACTGGTGATACTTCTACAGACATATCATTTATCTTTTTCGATGATTTACTGGAAAGTGTATTTAATGGCACATCTACGTGTGGAATACAACGAGGTGGAACATATAATGCGAATAATACACTTGGTAAAATGTTAGGTTATATAAGTAGTGCAGATGATACTCTTAACTATACTTCAACAGCGACATATAATCAACTCGCTACTAATTCACCAGATTTGAGAAGGGTAAGAAATGTTAATATTATGTTAGTAGACTATAAAGCATATGCTTATGTGCCTAATTCAAACCAGATTAATCCTGCACCCAAAAACAAGGCATTAAAAACACCCTTTTATTTCTCTGAAGTTGTTGTCGATACAACATGTGATGCAAATAACCAAGAGGACGTCTTAAATCAATTACAAATATTAAGAGGCCAAGGAAGAAATCTTACTGAGAATCAGATTTATTCTCTCAATGCGATATTTGATTCACAGGATAAAGTTCAACAGTCTAATGATAAGCAGGTAAATTACATGTATAAGGATTATTTCCTGTATGGTATTCACGTTCGTGATAAACCAGAATTAGGTAGCTCATCGAATGAAGGAATTCTCTCTGTTTATGATTCAAAGAAAGGTAAGAGAGAATATATTGACCCTACTCGTTTAACAAAATTCTATATTGAATTAGTAGACCAAAATTTTGACTTAATTGATTTAAATGGCATTGATATTGAATTAACATTAAATATTGAAACTGAAGTATCTGTTAAAAAGTAATTTATTATATTTCGATATATATATTAGATGGTAGACCATGGAATATATACAAAACAGGGTGATTTTGGTAGTGAAGCTTTACGAAAAGAGTTATTAGATAATGATGAATATGACCCTTTATTTGGCTCTAATTTATCCTCCCGGTTATATGAACATGATAATTCAGCATTTGACATGTGGCAAAAAAATAGTGATGGGAAAATAGTAAAGAAAGTAAAAGCAACTTGCAATATATGTGATGAAATGCATAAATCAAGTGTTCCATCTATAAATGCTGCAAATTTTAAGAAGAGAAGCAAGCATTTAGAAAAACTGGAAGAGTGTATTTACATTCTAGATAATTCATGGAGACGGAGAGAACAGCAACAAATTGAATCTATCGAATTTAGAGGCGATATTCCGTATGTTGACCCTGAGACATTTAAAATCAATACACAAAGTGGGACAATGACAAAAATGGAGAAGAATCATTTAGACACTGCATATATCTATAGGGATAGAATGCGTAAATGTATAGAAGTGCGAGATAAGTTAAAAGAAAACATTGACATATACAAGGATAAATTGGCTGCAAAACAAAAGAAGACTGCAAAAAAGAAGAAAACTAAGAGCAATAGTGGCAGCAGAAGTGGTAGCAAGACCAGCAAGAGCGGCAGCAAGACCAGTAAGAGTGGTAGCAAAAGTGGCAGAGTAGGTGTAACGACAAGAAGTCGTGGTATAGTCAAGAAAAAATAGCAAGCAAGCCTAATAAGTCAAGTTAACCAATTTATATAACTCGTTCATTTGCCCCTCAATCTTAACTAAACCATCAACCGCTTCGCTGTGAAATTTGTCTAAAATAGATTTCTGTTTATTGAAGTTTCTTTTTAAATTAGTAGAGACATTTTTAAATCCACATATTACATCTTTATCACTTAAGTCAATGTCTTTTAAAGAGAGAATATTTTTAAAGAAATTAATAGCCATTTTAAGACTATGAACATTATCACGTAGTTTATGAATGAATATAATAGGTTTACCATTACGAACTTCAAAAGCAAAATCATCACGATTACATATACCGGTATTCATACTTACAAACACCGCACATTGTATGTCATTGTTAGATTCTCTCTCTAAATCTCTATAGAACTTATCAATTTCAGACTTCTGAACGTTTTTAGAATAGTTTTTATTCTCAACCATACAAATAAATTCACCTTCTTTGAAGATAAAATCACCTCTACCGGGCTCTTGGCTAGTATCAGTAATTTCAGCTTTAGGATACATCAGGTTAAGTTGTTTGTCTATAAAAGATTCACCATCTTGTCCTTTAAAAGTAGAGTTGTTAGTTCTACATAAGAGAGATTCATATGACTCTCTTGAAGTGTCAAGTGCCTTCTGTAATTCACTAATTCTCTCATCAGAACGACGATTAATATCATCAATTCTCTCTTTACTTCGTTTTTCATACTTTGAATCAACTGTATCATAAATGTTCTGCATCTGTTCCATCATTTCACGGTTCCTATTTTCAAGGTCTTTAATGTAAGAATCAAGCGTTTGAATTCTGGCGTTAAACTTATCTTCGGTTTGCTTACGAACCTTATCTGATATTTCTAGATTTTCATTATTAAGTTGCGTTGTTTCTCTCTCTAATCTATCTTCAAGATTAGATATTTTTTGTTTCCATTCATCATTATTCCAATACTGCATGATATCATTGCCTTTGTTATAGAGAGAAAGGCCTAATTCAATAATTCTTGTTTTATCAACATTGGGTTTTGTAGAGAATTCTTGTGTGATTTTATTGTTTGGAAGATAGATTTCAAATACTTCCTCTTGTTCGTTATTTGACATTAATATATATTTTGTGTTTTGTGTTTAATAAGTTTAATAAAATAATATATATATAATGCATCGTTTTGTTGTTTACTATATGATGTTGATGGCACCTTTAGTAGGTCATACAAATCACACATTACCTTCTAATTTTACATTTGACTTAGGCTATTCAAACAATACAATAAGTTGCAATTTATGTAAAGACATTGTTGGAATAGTAGAGCATGAGTTAAGTCGTTCAAATGAGACAATAGAAGATATAGAGAAAATAATAGCTCGCGTTTGTAGTATGTTGGCTATAAAAAAAGAGAGAATAGAATGTTATAATATAGATAAAATGATAGATGAGATTAGAAACATGATTATAGGTGGTTTAGATAGAAGAGAGATATGTTATAAGATGGGATTTTGCAATAAATAATCATAGTAAAATAAAATATAATTATTTATTTATATGGATGCAAGGGATAACAATAAAAAAAATTTGATTAGAAGAAGAATGAGGATGAGAAATACAGGAATATATGCAATACCACGTCATAGTGATAGGTTAGATGCAGTGAAAAAGATACAGCGATGGATAAAAATGAAGTTATGGAAGATACGAAAAAGGAAGACAATAAGTGAGCGTGTAATTATGATACAGAAGATAGTAAGAGGATATAATGGTAGGAAAGAGGCGAAGAGAGAACGTCATGAGTTAGAGATGTTAGCGGCGGAGATGATACAGATAGTGTATCGTAGTTATAGAGAGAAACAGAACAATTTATTGTTAGCACAGACAGAGCAATGTCCGGTTTGTTTAGAACAGATAGGAATATTTAATAGTGTAAAGTTTGATTGTAATCATAGAATGTGTAAGAATTGTGCAAGGGAATTAATAGAGTTTTCAATAGCGAATGCACAGGTAGAGATACCTATAAAATGTCCTCATTTTAATAATGATTGTAATGGACACTTTTCATATTTACACGAGAAAGCATTTGAATTATGTAATGAAGAGAATTACAGACGTTGGGAGTATTGGGAAATAATGAAGACACATATATCACAAGATGATATAGGTTATTGTCCTTATCCTCATTGTGGTATGCCTTATGATAAAAGTTTTTTAGAAGACGTTAATGATAATGAGGAATATAAATATAGAATACTATGTCCTGAATGTATGTCATTATTTTGTGCTAAATGTTCGAATATTTGGGAGCCAAGACATGTTTGTCCTGATGCATTAGAAGAAATGAATAGATGTAGTGATAATGAGAGCAACAACTATATAAAGAATAATTGTAAGACTTGTCCTAATCCTGCTTGCAATGCAATAGTGGAGAAGACACAAACAGCAGAACAGATAGAACATGAAAGAGAGAAAGGATTATCTGGTGGAACCGAAGATTGTCACCATATGACTTGTAGTAAATGCAAAAAAGATTTTTGTTGGACTTGTATGAAGCCATATAGAGGAACAAATTATTATCATACAGAATGTCCTATATCAGACTGCACGATATCATTTAAGAATGAAATACCGACAGTATTAAGATTGCCATTAGGAACTAGAGGTGTAAGAGTAAAAGAAGGAAATAAAATAGAGTGGTATACACCAAAAGGACTGAAGATAGAAAATCATGAAATGAATGAGAGAGAACCAACCGCAACAACAGCATTTATGGATTGTAATAGCAATGGTGTTGTTGTGTCATTGAGAGGAATACATGGCGAGTATACTTTTAGGCAGGAGAATAAAAGATATTCGAAAATAGTATCAAGACCAGTTTCTAGAGCGCGAGATATACACAATGATATATTTGCAATAAATAATAGAATACAAGGTATTAATCGTAATCTAAATATCCAACCAGTATTAGGTGTAAATAGAGTGGTAAATAATAATATAGAGATAGGTGGGAGAGCACCGACTCCAATGCCACCGGCTCCCAATCAACGAGTAAATCCAAACACACCTTTGCGTAATCCAACATTGCCTGATATACAAAGAAATAGTGTGGATAATTTGTTAAATCGTTTTAATAGAAGACATTAGATATCTTTGTATTTCTCTCTTAATCGTTTGATTTGTTTACGTGTTTTGTTGTTAAAATGTTTAAGAGAGAATTTTTCAGGGAAAACATGAAAGGGTATATTTATATCTTTTACATCTTTTTTTGCTAAATCTATCATATGTTTTCTTGTTTTAGGTTTAAGAAATCTCCATATATAAGGCATTTTCTTATGCAATACAGTTGCATCAACAGTATTTTGTGTAATCTTTCTAGTTTTGCTTAAAACGCATTTATTTTCACTTTTACACGTATGTTTATATTTATCTTTGTATTTTTTACCCCACGAGTTGGCCATATTACATAAGCTCCAATTTCTGCTTGAACCGGGAACACAATATGATGGTCTACAGCGATTCATGGTCTCATTACACGGAACATTTTCGCATTTTCTGTATTTTTTGCATTTTTTGGTTTGTTTTAATGTCATTAATTTATATATATACAAAATATTTTATTTTCAGTGTGTGTAAAAATGCAGGTTTTTTTGAGAAACTTTTTTTATATTTTGAGATTTTTTCATTTTTTTTTTCAGAAAATCAAAAATATTTGTACTCTTTTGTAAAAAAACCTGCATTTTTACACACACTGACAAGTCTCAGTGAATTTAACCTATATTTTCTCTATATGGTCTCATGTTGGTAAGAAGTGAAAAAACGCAAAAAATGACACATTTTTGAAAAATGAATTTACACAAACCATAATTTGCACCATAAAAAAAATTTGTTAAAAAATTATGGTTTGAATGTTTGGTCTGTGTAAAAAATGCACATTTTTAACAAATTTAAAAACAAAATTATTTATAAAATATATAAGAAATGAAACAAAAAACTACCAAAAAAACTACCGAAAACTACCAAAAAATTAAAAAACAGATTTACACATGTGAATTTTGTGATTATACAACGTGCGATGCATCTAATTTTAACAAACATATAAACACACGACGACACAAAATGAAACAAACTACCACGTTTTTAACAGATCCAGACAAATATAAAATTTTTACGTGTAAAAAATGTAATCAAATATTTAAAAGTCGCACGACATTATGGAGACACGAAAAAACGTGTATAGAAGGAGAGAATGGTGAAAGCATAAATGAAGTAAAGAAAGAGCTAGATAGATTACAAAAAGAGAATGCAAGGTTAAAAACAGAATTATACGAAGCAAAAGACAGTAAGCCATCACAGATGATAACGAATAATAATACATTTAATATACAGTTGTTTTTAAATGAGGAATGTAAGAATGCGATGAATATGGGTGATTTTATAAAGACAATAAAGTTATCATTAGATGATTTAGATTTTTCAATGAAGAATGGTAAGGTAGAAGCAGTGTCAAAGATATTTATAAAAGAGTTGAATGATTTAGCAACAATAGAGAGACCAATTCATTGTAAAATGAATGATACAAATAATATCATGTATATAAAAGAGAACAATATTTGGGAAGAGGATTCAGATAATAAAATATTAGAAGCAAGTATAGATAATATAGAGACAAATCATTATAAACTTTTAGAGGAGTGGGAGAAGTCAAATCCAAATTGGATGAATGTAGAAGATTTAAGAGACACGTATTTAGATATGGTAAAGAAGTCAATGTCAAAGTTAACAGAGAAAGAGAAATTAGATATAATAAAGAATATATCAAATTTAACAAAATTAGAATAAAATGTATATAAAATATAGATGGAGTATTTACATACTGCGATTGATGAGTATGTAGCATATTGGCCAACTTTAAGAGTTGAATTGTATAAAATGGAAAATGATCATAACTTACCAAGAGAAACGAGAGAATTAGCACAACGAATGCTTACAGAATTAAGTTATGGTATGAGAAAGGTGCACAACACAAATAATTATACAACAGAAGAAGGAGAGTTAGCATATGCAAAAGCAGCAGCAGATTTAATAGCGAAACAGACAACTGCAGAAATTGCGTTAAATCGTGCATATTTAAAAAGATTTAGAGATATAGATAGAATACAGGATAAAATAATAGATGATTTTTTACAAGGTTTAGAGACAAAAGAAAACATATTGAATAGTATAGAAATAGCAACACCGGAAGGAATTGAGAATGCATTAAGATTGAGACAATTATTAGAAAATATACAAAATTATATAAAAAATAAGCAAGAAAATGAAATATTTCAAGGTGGTAAAAAAAAACGAAAAAAAAGCCGAAAAAAAAGATATTTAAAACGACACCATAAAACAAGACAAAAAAAGTAATTAATAAAAAATATGCAACACCATAAAGAAAGAGTAAAAAATAAACAAAAAAATAAAAAATCAAGCTTGATTATCGTGTTAATAAAATACTTTTTGTATCAAGTTCATTTTTTCTTACTGTGATTTTATACAATAATAGTTTTCTTAGCATTTTTGCTGTAATATTTAATATTTTGTGATAAAATAACAAGACCAAAAGCTCAGTCTTAAAAATAACATTACATTATTTAATTTATTAGCACTTTCCATCTAGTTTTTGTTTAGTAATAAATAAGATTGACACCAAATACTATGTAGTGTAAATTATTTTGGATTTTCCCCCTACATCGTTCTAGGGAAGATTTGGAAGGAAATTTAACAAAAAAGGCCAAAAAACAGAGAATTGCGTAATATTTAGGAGATTTTTTTCTCACTGATTTACAGTTTAATTACTGATAAATTGATGAACAGCTGATACAGCATGCTGTTAATGCGTTTACGCATGTGCTGTTCATC
>Ga0160423_10001755_pt1 | contig 18157 bp, 11 predicted proteins | sample CRUFie14St8metaG_FD_108191 | JGI IMG/M metagenome (GOLD analysis project Ga0160423, IMG submission 108191) | Marine microbial communities from the Costa Rica Dome - CRUD Field 142mm St8 metaG | ecosystem: Environmental > Aquatic > Marine > Oceanic > Photic zone | place: Costa Rica: the Eastern... | reverse complement strand
GGCCGCGGGGGGGGGGGGGGGGGGGGGGCGGCCCCCCCTCCGCCCGCCTTGCCCGCGCGCCCGGTTTTTTTTTTTTTTTTTTTGGGTTTAGGTCCACTCCCGCGGCGAGGCCAGCGACGACACGGGGGAGAGGCCCGCGAAGGTCGCCAGGACCGACGGCGGCGACGAGGCCGAGGACCTGGGCGACGTCAAGGGCTCGGGCTCGCCGAATGGGGACGAGGACGAGGACGGGAGGTCCCGATCAAGATCTCCCGCGGAGGAAAACGTCGCGGCTCCGACCAGGAGGTGAGCTCCCCTCCACCCCCGCCCTTCCGTCGCCTTCCGTTCTGACCGTCTTCATTGCTTTATTCCTTCGAAACCCCGTCACACGCCTCTGCCGCCGCAGGAGCCTGAGGTCGAGGCGGCCGACCACCGTTGCCAAGAGCGTCGCGGCTGCATCCGATAAGACCGACAAGGCCGAGACCAAGAAGGCGGCAGGCGGGTCGCAGGCCAAGCAGGACGCCTCGAGAGGCAAGGATGACACCGACGCCGACGCGGAGGCGGAGAGGGCCACCAAGGCGGCCAAGGAGAGGGATCTGAGGGCCAGGAGGGAGAGGGAAGAGAAGGAGTCCCTTCGGTACTCTGGTTTCCCCTTTGACCTCTCTTCGCTCACGAGGCAGACCAAGCCCGTGAAGCTGGACCAGGACTCGTGCGTCCGCGTTCTGGTGGGCAGGGAGTTTCTGAGCAGCAACAACAGGCAGGTCAGGTCCAGGCAGCTGTGGGGCACGGGGTTTTACACCGAGGACAGCGACGTGGTGGCCGCGTTGGTGCACTGCGGATACGTCAACCTCGCCCTGATCGACTCGGTGGCCGCAGAGATCGACTCGCTCTCGGTCAGGCTCGAGGTCTCCAGGGAGCCCAGGCAGTTTGTCTCGACCAACTCGAACAACATCAGGAGCAGGAGCTGGCGCACGCACGAGCCCGAGGAGGGGAGGTGCTCCTTCTCCATCAGGTCCTGCTCGGCCACCCTGGTTTCGGGCGAGGAACTCGACTTGCACGCCTCCCCCGAGGCCTTCGCGATCATCCCGCCCACCTTTGTCCCCGCCGCCACGGAGAGGGTGGTCAACACGCGCTCCTCCGCGACCAGCACGGACAGGAAGAACCGCATGAGGCAGCAGGTCACCCTGCAGTACAACCTCTGCAACGAGCCCTGGCTCAAGTACGTGGTGGGCAGCGTGGCGGATCAGGGCCTGCAGGCCGCCAAGAGGACGAGCGCTAGGATGCGCCAGGAGGTGATCTACGCGGAGAGCCAGACCCAGAGGTACGAACTCAACCTGACCACTAGTCAGCCTAATAGCGACGTCGACTTGTACCAATTTGCCAGGTGCAAGGAGGTCAGGCCGGTGAGCGAGATGAGGAAGCTGGGGATCCCCTGCCCCGGCGCGGAGGTCGAGGTGCTGGAGCAGGCCTTTGAGTGGGAGGACGTCAAGTGGGCTGATAAAGGAGTCCACGTCAATGGGACGTTTTACCCACTGTGCAGGATCCACTTCATGCAGAGGCAGGACCCAGCAGGCACGTCGTCCTGAGGAGGGCGACGTCCGCCACGCCTCTCGTTGGGAGGGAGGGGCGTGTGAAAGAGAAATAGGAAGGGAGAGGTGGTGTATACACACGATGGATTACCACTTTTTTTGTTATTTTTTTTGCCTATGACCCCCCCATTGCGTTGCGCCCCACGGCGTCACGTGGAGGCCGCTGCCCCCCCGTTCGGGAGCTCCCCGTTCGAGGCGCTGGCCTGGGCCTTCTCCGCGGCCCTCTGCTCCGACTTTTTCCTCTGCTCCTCGATGATCTCCTGCATAAGCTCCTTGGCCTTGGTCATCTTGGTCAACATGCCCTTGTACGTCGCGAGGTCGCTCGTCACCCTGGTGAGCGGCACGTTCAGCGAGGTGGCGAAGGACTCGAGGGACGCCGGGTCGGTGCACTTGGCGAGCTCCAGGACGCGGAACATGCCAACGCCGAAGAACTTGTTGTAGACCTTCTTCCTGCTCTCAAAGGAGGAGGCGTACTGGGAGAGCTCCTGCTGCAGAGGGGAGCCCGAGGCGTCCGCCGAGACGGAGGACGCGCCGTCGCACGAGGATGCCCACTGCTCGACCTCCTCGGCGTCCCGCCTGAGCTGTGCGAGGTCCGTTCCGAGGGCACCGCAGAACGCCTCCAAGATCTCGCCCTGGTTGTCGCCCGGGAAGGATTCCATGATCCCGTCGTACACCGACAAAAACCCAAGGGCGTAGACCTTGTCGTACTCGAACTTTGCGCCGAACTTGATCAAGTGATGCTGGACCAACAACTCCTGCACGATGGTGCTGTAAAGAGCTGGGATAGGCTTTGGGTACGCCTCCAAGAACTTCTTCTTCGTGTCCGAAACGGTGACCTCGTTCAGGTCCTGGGCGACGACGACGACAGAAAGAACCCTCCCGTTACCGTGGGACCTCGAACCGGCAGCGGCCTCACACCTCACCGCGCTGCCGCGGAGGGCGGAAGACGCCACGCTCGACAGTGGCCTCGCTCCGCCCTTGTTCCTGCTGGAGACCTGGCCGCGGCAGCCCTGGGCAGCCACCCTCGCCTGGTGACCTGTACACCTCTTCGCGCTCTGCACCGTCCTCATCGTGCTTGTCCTTGTGTGTCGTATGTCGTCAGGGTCGTGCGCCGCTCGGAGGTCGGTGCGCAGCTCGTGTTTGTGATCGCTCTGCTGAGGATGATGCCCTCACTCACTCTCTCTCTCTCTTTTTTTTCTGGAGTTATCGGCTGTAAATCGCCCTGCATCTCCCTCGTGGTGAAAAAAGGCACGAGCCGAATAAGATGGGTTTGGCACTACAAAGGGACGGAAAAATCCAAAGACCCCCAGCCAAGATCTCCCGAATCCAGCCCAGCCTCCAGAAGGAAGGAATTGAGATGATGGATGGATCGATCGTTCAGAAAGAACGAGGGCGACAGGACAGGACATGTCTGCGTGGATGTATGTATGTATGGATGTACATCATGAATTACAATCATCCGTGCGTTACATCGGACAAAGGTCAAAGCCCGCTCCTCCTGGTGCTCCTCCAGACCCCGAGGTAGAAAAGACACAGGAAGACGGGAAGGCTCAAAGAAGCGTAAAGCAGGCACAGCCACATGTTGCTGTGCGCGCCCTCGCCAAGGAAGAACATGTTCAGGGCAAAGTCGTTCATCTGCACGCACTTGTTCGAGGTCCCGTTGGACGACGAGGTGAACTCGCCCGTGGCCTGCAGCAGCGTCGGCAGGAGGTTCATCACAGAGCCAAAACCGCCTGAGCACTTGGCGCCGTCCCCAAAGCTTGCCTCGCAGGTGCCGTCGATCACGCTTTGCTCCACGCCGCTCTGCTCGCCGTACTGGTTGAGCATCAGGGCGGACCAGGTCCACTGCTGGTAGGAGATCCAGTACAGCCACGACCACCAAACCGGAATCTGGCACTTCGGCAAAAAGAGCCCGGTGACCATGATGTTCAGCGTGGTCCACACGTGGATGACGACCTGCGGCAGGAACTCGACGTGGATGTTGGACGCCACCCCGAAGGAGCACGCCGTGGAGACGATGTTTACGACGAAGGAGCACAGCGTGTAGAAGAAGAAGGCGTATGGCGTCATCTTCAGGCCGATGGAGAAGTAGGTGATGACCGCAAAACCCAATGAGCCCAAGATCCCGTACGGGAGCTCCTGGACCATCTTTTCCACCACGTACGACGAGGACCTGTAGTACCCGTCCTGGCGCTGCCTCAGGATGAGGGCCCACTCGCCGCGAAAGTCCTCGAGGGGGGCGATCGCGAGGAAGCCCGCGAGCGCCACGGTGACAAAGAGCAGACCGGCGGTGGCAAAGGTGCCAAAGAAGTTCCTGGGCAGGTTGTTGAAGAAGGTGGCGTACACGCCGCCCACCAGGATGGGCAGGGCGAGCTTGGACATCACGAACCAGCTCATCCTGAGCTTCGGCGCCACTCGGTACCGGAGCAGCACCCAGATCTCGCCCGCCCTCGTGTTGGCGAAGCGCATCCTCTCCCTCCGCATCCCGACCTCAGGCTTCGCAGCGCCCCACCTCTCCGAGGTCGAGGACCCGGACGAGTGCTGGACCTCCCACTGCCGCCAGGCCAGCTCAGCCTGGGCCATCTGCCCGGCGCACAGGTCGCTGTCCTGGAACTTTTGTGCAAAGTCGCACACCGCGGCCTTGTCCGTCACCGTCTCGAGCAGGAACTCCGCAATGTTGTACCCCGTCCTGTACGGGTACCCCAGGGACTTGAAGTACGCGCAGGGCCCGTCGTTGCCCCCCGGTCCGAGATACACCACCCTTCCGCCCTTGAGCAGGATGACCGAGTCCAGCAGGGAGAAGATCACGGGGGAGGGCTGGTGGATGGTCACCACGATGGTGCAACCCCTGCGCTGCAGCCTTTGCTTGACGATGTGCATCACCTCGCTGGCCATGGCGGAGTCCAACCCCGTGGTGGGCTCGTCCAAGAAGATGGCCCTAGGGTTGTACAGCAGCCCCATGGAGATCGCGACGCGCTTCCTCTCCCCTCCGCTCACGCCCCTCAGGCCGACACCCGGGTTGCCCACCACCGTGTTCGCGGCGCTGTCCAGCGACATCTGCTTCAGAACCTGGTTCACCCTCTGGATCTTCTCCTCCTTTGTCCACTTGTCGTGGGGCAGCTTGCACATCGCCGCGAAGAGCACGAGCTCAAAGACGGTGAAGTGTCCCATGCAGCTCAAGACGTCGTCGCTCTGCTCGACGTACGAAGCATCCCTCCTCACCTCGGCCATGGTGGGGTGGTGATTGTCGTAAAGGACGCTGCCGCGCATCTTGGCGGGATGCTTCAGGCGGTGGGAGATGACGTCCAGCAGGGTGGTCTTTCCGGCGCCGCTGGGTCCCATCAGGCCGTACATCTCGCCCCCGCGGACCACCGCCGTGACGTCGTGTAGGATGCTCTTGGCGCCCTCCTCGGGGTCGGGGACCCCGCGTCGCTTCCAGAAAAAAAGCCGCTTCCACAGCCCGCCACCCTTGACGATGTCGACCCCGACGCCGTGGAGGGTGATGGTCAGACCGCTCACCCGACTGTTTTCTCTTTCCAAGACAGTCGTCGTCGTCGTCGTCGTCGTCCCGTTCTGTCCCGAGACGCCGTAGGGCTCCGCCCCCCCACCCCCACTCCCCCCCTCCGACACCGACTCCACCCGCAGCGCCGCGGTGATCCTCCTCGGTTCGTGCTCCTCCTCCTCATGATCCGCCATCACCGCTATATCTGAGTGTAACGCTCCTCACGCCCCCTCGCCCCTGCGTCACGCACAGAGCTTCCTCTCGAGACTCCCCCCGCCCCCCGCCCCGCCCCCGCTGCTCCGTGTGGTCGCTTGGTTCGCGGGTGTTCTCTTCTCTCGCACCTCGTGTCTTGTCGTTTCCCCCCCTTTCCCTCGCCTCTCTAGCCCCCCGATCTCTCCCGTCCCAGGTGTGCTTCAGCCAGCCTCGGCCTCCCGCCGCTGCTCTGCCTGCCTGCCTGCTGCCCCTGCGTCCTTTCAGTTCAGTCACGATAGTCATCGATTGATGGATTGTTGATCGCGCTGAGCAACAAGAAGGCCTTTACTACACGATCTTGTGTTTGGAAAAACTGTGCGCCGGTTATTTGCGGGACCGCCCGTTTCAGAAGAACACGAAAAATGAGAAAAAACAATTTGATATTTTAAGTACGAGGTCGTGAGGATCCTATTTTCCCGCGACGTGGAGGGAGGGCACGGGATCTGGCCTGTGTGTCGGAGCGCAGCAGATCGATCGATCGCATAGAGGAGCAGAGTGGGAGGAGGCCATCATCATGGCCGGCTTGAGCGCCGCCCTAGCCCCGAACAACCCCAGGACCAGGACCAGGACTAGGATGAGGCATGCATCCTTGGTGCCCGTGGTGGTTCGGTCCTTGCGCGCCCTGCCCAAGAAGAAGAAGACTTCTTTCAGAGACAGAAACAACAGAAAGTCTAGATGTTGTGAGGTGAAGCGGAGGAGCCGGACAAGGGCGGAGGACCTGTTGGAGTTGCTGGAGAGGGAGAGCGAGAAGGAGCTTGAGGACAGAAAAAAGATGTTGGTGCAAGAGCGGGAACGGTGTGCGGAAGAGCTTAACCAGGTGGCAAAAGAACTGGACGAAGTGTATCGGGACACCTTCGGAGGCAATGAAATGAAGAAGGTGGCGCGCGGGGCGGACCTGATCACGGCGAGGGGGTTCAAGCTCCTGGGGAGGGACGACCCAGAGGCCATGGCGGCGGTGTTGGAGTTGTTACGAGAGAGGGATGGGGGAAGGGCGTGGAAGGACCTGCAGGAGCGAGGCCACGACCTCAGGCTAAGGGAGAGGCGGGTGTCGGAGCGCCTGGAGGACATCGAGGCCGAGCTCAGCCCTAGGTTCGCGGAGGGGGAGGTAGGCGCGGAGGATGGAGAGGTTTCGGGCACCGATACATCTGTCAACATCTGCCTTGTCTGCGGCTTCGAGTCATTCAACCTCTCCCTCTACCGGGGCGTGGCGAGGGACCTCCGAAGGCGGACGGAGGGCCGGGTCAACCTCAGCGTGTTCAGCGATAGGGACGTGGAGAACAACGCGGGCGATGTGGAGGAGGCTCTCGCGGGATCCAACGTGTTCTTCGGCAGCCTCCTCTTCGACTACGACGTCGTCCAGGTGCGTCCTTGACGATTGGTTTGCCCTGACTTGACTTTTTGACCTGACCACCCGCCCACCCCTCTCTCTGACTCTCCCATTCATCGCGCCACCGTGGCCTGCGCAGTGGCTGAGGGAGAGGGTGGACCCCGTGCCGACGAGATTTGTGTTCGAGTCTGACTTGGACCTCATGGCCTTGACCCGAGTTGGGACCTTCACCATGGCCCCGCCAAAGGATGGCAAGAAGGCCGGTCCTCCACCCGCGGTGAAGAAGATCCTCGAGCTCTTCGGGTCGAACAGGGAGGAAGACCGCGTGGCAGGATACCTCACCATGCTAAAGTTTGGTCCAAAGCTCCTGAGGTATCTCCCCGGCAAGAAGGTCAAGCACCTCAGGAACTGGCTTGAGGTCTACGGGTACTGGAACCAGGCGGGGGCAACGAATGTGCTGAGCATGTTCTCTCTGATCGTGAACGAGTACGCCGGCCTCGCTGGTGCGGATTCGAAGCTGAAGACCGACGAGGTGACGGAAATGCCCAACCAGGGGTGCGTGCACCCCAACGCGAGGGGAATGGTCTTCAAGGACCCGGCTTCGTACTTGGAGTGGTACGAGAGGGAGGGCCCTCTGAGGTCAACCGGGGCTCCTAGGGTCGCGTTGCTTCTGTACAGGAAACACGTCATCACGAACATGTCCTACATCCCTGCGCTCATCTCCGAGATGGAGGACGGAGGCCTGGTGCCCGTGCCCATCTTCATCAACGGGGTGGAGGCCCACACCGTGGTCAGGGACCTGCTCACCACGGCCAGGGAACAGGACAAGACGACCTTGAAGAAGGGGGCAGTCCAAGTGGATGCGATCGTATCCACAATCGGTTTCCCCCTTGTGGGAGGCCCTGCGGGAAGCGTGGAGGCCGGCAGGCAACAGGAGATCGGCGCGGAGATCCTCTCCTCGAAGAATGTGCCTTACGTGGTGGCTGCCCCCCTCCTGATTCAGGACATCGAGTCGTGGGAAGCCACGGGAATGACAGGGCTCCAGTCCATCGTGCTGTACGCGCTGCCAGAGCTGGACGGTGCCATCGACACGGTCCCCATCGGCGGCCTGGTCGGGGACGACATCTTCCTAGTCAAGGAGCGAGTTAAGAGGCTGGTGGGTAGGCTGCGCGGTTGGATCGATCTGGCCACCAAGCCCAGGGACGAGGTGAATCTGGCGGTCATGCTCTATGGGTTCCCGCCTGGTGTGGGGGCCACGGGCACCGCCGCCCTCCTCAACGTCCCGAAATCCCTCGAGGGGCTTCTCAAGAGGCTCAAGGGTGACGGGTACGACGTGGGCGACCTGCCCGGCAACGTGGACGGCGAGGGCATCCTTACGGCTCTGCGTGCGCTGGAGGACGCCAGGGCCGGCGCTGCCCACTTGGTCGGAGCGGCTGAGGAGGCCGCAGCTGCGGTGGGGGCCGAGGTGGTGCGTGAGGAGGTCTCCCCCTCCGAACTCTCCCGGTGGCTCTCCTTTCCCGAGCACTGGGGCCCGACCGAGTGGGGACCCCTACCCTACCTCCCGGACTCCAAGATCTTGTTAGACCGGCTGGAGCAGCAGTGGGGCCAGCTGGGCAGCCCGGGGCAATTGGGTGCCACCCCGGATGGAAAGTACGCATGCCTCGGCCTGAGGTTCGGTAAAGTTACGGTGGGCGTGCAGCCAATGCTCGGCATTGAGGGCGACCCCATGAGACTCCTGTTCGAGCGTGACCTCACCCCGGCACCCTACTACTGTGCCTACTACAAGGCACTCGAGTTTTCGTGGGACATAAATGCCGTGATCCACTTTGGAACCCACGGCACTGTGGAGTGGCTGCCCGGCAGCCCAGTGGGGAACACGGGGTTGTCTTGGCCCGATGTCCTGCTTGGCAACTTGCCAAACGTATACGTGTACACCGCAAACAACCCGTCAGAGAGCGTTGTGGCAAAGAGGAGGGGGTATGGCACCATTGTCTCGCACAATGTGCCGCCCTACGGCAGGAGCGGGCTGTACAAGGAGCTTCTCTCACTGAGGGACCTCCTGAACGAGTACCGCGAGGACAGGGTGGAGGGAGCGGCGCTGAGGGAGCCGATCGAGGAGCTTGTCAAGGCCACGGGGCTCTACTCCGAGTGCCCATTGGAGCGCGAGGGCGAAGTATTGGGATTCGATGTGTGGGTCCAAGAGCTCGTGTCATACCTGGACGTCGTCGAGAATCGCCTGTTCTCCGAGGGCCTCCACGTGTTCGGTCAGGTCCCGACGGACGCACAGGTGGAGGCCTACCTCCAGGCTTACGGGGGCGAGGCGGCGGAGGCGGCGGAGATCAGCCACCTTCTCCGCAGGAGCGATGAGGAGCTTGATGGCGTGGCCAGGGCCCTTCGCGGTGAGTACGTGTTGCCCGCTCCCGGCGGGGATCTGCTTAGGGATGGCCCTGGTGTCCTCCCCACTGGGAGGAACATCCACGCCCTCGACCCATACCGGATGCCCTCAGAGACCGCCGAGGTAAGGGGCGCGGCCGCCGCCTCCAAGATCTTGGACGCTCACCGGAGGCAGGGCAGCGGGTTCCCAGAAACGTGCAGCGTCGCGCTCTGGGGCCTCGATGCGATCAAGACGGGAGGAGACAGCGTGGGCATTGTGCTTGCCCTTGTTGGGGCGAGGACAATACGGGACTCCACGGGCAGGGTGGCAAGGTTCGAGCTCATTTCCTTGGATGAGCTGGGGCGCCCCAGGTGCGATGTGGTCGCGAACGTCTCTGCCCTGTTCCGCGACCAGTTTAAGAACGTGTTGGAGCTTCTGGACGACCTGATGCTGAGGGCCTCTCGCGCCGATGAGCCCGTGGAGATGAACTTTGTGAAAAAGCACACGGAGGAGCTGGAACGGGAGGGGGTGGACCGTGCATCGAGCCGGATGTTCAGCAACCCGAGCGGGGATTATGGCTCGATGGTGAACGAGAGGGTCGGGAGCGGCAACTGGGATGAAGGCGGGGAGCTCGGGGACACCTGGGTCAGCAGGAACGCCTTCTCCTACGGCAAGGGTGGGGAGGCGGGGAATGCAAGGCTGGAGGTGCTGAAGGCCCTGCTGGAGACGACCGACAGGGTCGTGCAGGTGAGGACAACTTCTTCTCTTCTTTTCCTTTCGGGAGGTCTGGTGGGATTGGTTCTGATGCGATCGCAATCTCCACCTCCATCTCAAACCTTGAAACGAAACAAATTCCTCAGGGGGTGGACAGCGTGGAGTACGGCCTGACGGACATCCAGGAGTACTACGCGAACACGGGCGCGCTGATGAGGGCTGCGGAGGACGCGAGGCGGCGGAGGGGGAGGGAGGGGAAGGTCGGGTGCTCTATTGTGGAGTACTTCGGCGGCGAGGGCTCGGAGCCCAAGGAGATTGAGGACGTCCTAAAGCTGGAGTACCGTAGTAAGTTGCTGAACCCCAAGTGGGCGGAGGCCATGGTGAGCCAAGGGAGTGGCGGGGCATTCGAAGTGTCGCAGAGGATGACCGCCCTGTTGGGGTGGGGGGCAACCGCAAACTTTTCGGAAAACTTTGTGTGGGACCAGGCTGTGGAGACCTACGTTGAGGACGCCGAGATGGCCGACAGGCTGAGGAAGTCCAACCCAGAAGCCTTCAGGAACGTCCTCAGGAGGTCGATCGAGGCGGCGAGAAGGGGAATGTGGGACGCGGATGAGGACAAGCTCGAGATGCTGATGGAACTGTACAGGGAGATGGACGACAAGCTTGAGGGGGTGGAGTGAAGGGTTTTTCCCTCTCTTTTTGTTTGTTTATTAAGAAAGGGAGTCGTCTATTTTTCAGGTCCTCCTCGTGTTGTAGCTCCCGCAGTGGGAGCACTTGAGCGCCAGCACGTGGAAGGCCACGTCGCTAGACTCCCTGTTGCAGTCGTTGCAAACGATCTGGAAGAGCCGATAGCGAGGGGGAGGAGGGGTCAGGCCGCGTTGAGAACCGAATTCTTCTTGCTTTCTCTCCTCATCTCACCTCCACCTTTGTGTCCCGGTACTCCTCGGGCATCGGCGTCATCGCCACCTCCCTGTCGATGTGCTCCCACAGCGACGACAGGTCCCCCACCGACTTGGAGCAGGTCGGGCAGGCGTACGCCCTCAACAGCTGCCACGCCTCGCGCCCCCTCAGCATCTCGTTCCTCATCCTGACCAGGCAAACCTGCGAAAGTGCGGTTGAGCCGAGCCGGGGGTTTAGAAGCTTCGTCAGTGGGCGGCCGTGCGGAGGTAGGCCCTTCCTTCTCTCACCTTGTGGATGGGGTGCCCGCACGGCAGGATCTGAACCTGTTTTGTTGACGTGAAGAGGTCCTCAAAGCACACGGGGCAGTTGGAGTGCAAGCTTCGCTCCACGCACACGTGCCCCTCCCTGACGTCCTTATGAAAGCAAGCCTGGCACGTGTCGCAGTGCCAGAAGTTCTCCCTTCCGCCCACCCTGCATATCCCACATCCCTCACAGTGGTACTGCCCCTTGTCCACGTCGTCAAAAAGCCTGCATATCTCGCAGTAGTACATACCAAACCTAGCGCCGCACGACACGCATTCGTTCGACACGTTTTGCCTTTTTTTGCACACCAAACAGACAAGTTCCTTGACCTGTTTTCGATCCAGTTTGTGCGCTTTTTTTCCCATTTCTAGCGTATCCTTTACCTCGTCGTGGCACAGCCTACAGGTAAAGACCTCATCATTGCAACAAGGTGCCACTAGAGCGCAACGCCTCTTGTAGTGTTTACAACCATAACCACGACGTCTCTCTTCCTCCTTTTCTTCCTCAACTTCGTCATCAACATCAACATCTTTGTCAGAAGAGTCGTTTTCCTGCTGCGTGTCTTGTGAGGAAGAAGGTCTGAGGTCGAGGTCGAGGTCGACCACGAAGTCTGCCTCGAGGCCCCCCGACGACGACATGTTCGGCCGAGGCGCCTCCTCCTCCTCCTCCTCCTGCGGCGACCCCTCCACCGCCATCACCCCACCCCAGCCTAAATCCCGATCGAACTGGCCATGGCCGTTTCTTCTGGGAATTTGCTGGGATTGATGATCGACCTGCAGGCGGGGCGCCGAGAGAAAGAGAGAGAGAGAGAAGGGGGGGGGGAGAAGAAAGCCGTAGGGCTAGTGTGCACGTGATAACAGTCTTGGTATCGGCCGTCGTCCGAAGAGATTAAGCGTCATTGCCCCGCCGAGCCTCCTCGAAAAAGAATTGGTGTCGCCCACCCACCCGAGTTCCCCCCCCTCCCGTCCGTCTTTATTTTGGGGGAACCTCCATGCTTCAACCGCCCGCCCTCTCCACGATGGTGATCCTGGCCGGCGACCCCAGGTTTTTCTGGCCCTCCATCGCGGCCCTCGCCTCGTTCTCGGTGGCCGTCCTCAAGAAGCCCTTCGCGTTCACCAGGTACGGCCTTCCCCCCTGATCCTCGTACAGCCGGCCCTCCCTCGACGCGAGGTGGGAGGTGATGTCGCGCATGAGATCAGACAAGAACTCGGACGAGCCGAGGCTCGGCCTTCTCGGGATCCAGCCGTTGGCCTCGTCGAATTCATCCTCTGGCTCCGCGATCCTGGTTCTCTTCCTCCCGACCTCCCCCGCGCTCCCCATATCCTCGGAGTCCTCGAGCGGGGCGACCACGTCGTGCTCCTCGCTTTCCTCCACCTTGGCCCCCGCCACCGCCTCCTCGATCGCCACCCGCGTGGGATCATCCAGCCAAGAGTCACTCTCTGACCCGAAGGGCGCCGGGACATGGCTGTCGTTGTCGACCACCCATCGCTCGCGCACCTGCGGGGCCTCGACCATCGCTCGATCGATCCTCCGGGGACCCCACCCCACCACAGACCTCTCCTCTCCTCTCCTACCGCGCTCCCTCTCCTCTTCCTAAGCCACCCTAAACCCACCGGCGCGCTGCCCCTCTATGCTAGTGGTCTCCGCGTTGTGCTTGTGCCCCTCGCGCCTTATCGAAAAAAAAAGGGCGCGGGGACGTGGATTCTCGGAAATTCATTTTTCATGTGCACCGGCCGTTACTAATAGAAATGCCGTGTTGGGGGGGTGCCAAGAATTCACGGATTTCCCGGCCCAACCAATTTTCATCCGACTTGGTCAAAATCCGTGGGTCCCGAGAGAAAGAGGAGAAAGCGATCAATTCAATTATAATAGAATATCAATAGGAATGAGTCATGACAGTCACTGCTGAAGAGCCCACACCTTGCAGCAAGAGTCCGTGCCGCAGGTGACGATCCTGTCTTCCGAGAGGTACTCCGCTCCGGTGACCCCTTCCTTGTGCGCCAGGGCGATGGTGAACCTCTTGCTGCCCGGCAAATCCAGGGGCCACACGATGACGTTGGAGTCCACCGAACCGGTGGCAAGGTGAGAGTCCGAAGGGGACCAAGCCACGCAGGTGATCTTGCTCGAGTGGTACACCATTCTTGACTTCTTCACCTCGCCCGTGTCCACCTGCCACACCAGGCACTCCCTGTTGGCGTCCCCCGAGGCGAGCAGGTCCCCGCTGTGTGAAAACCTCAGCGCGCTCACCTCGCCCCTGTGCCTCTCCAGGGTCTTGCAAAGGGACAGCGATCCGGATGAGAGCGTGAGGAGCAGCACTTTGCCGGACTTGGTGCCGACCGCGATTTGGGACCCCATCGGGTGGATAGCGCAGGACGAACCCTCCTCCCCGGCCAGGTCCATCTGGCACAGGACTCCCTCGCCGTTAGTGCCGCCCTTCACCACCTCGACCCTCCCGGCGTGGACCACGCAGCTCAGCTCCGCGCCCTCGCAGTAGTCCGAATCCTTGGGCTGTTCCGCCAGCTTCCTCGTCACGAGGTCGGTCTGGTCCCCCCGCAGGGGCAGCGCGGTCGTCCTCAGCGTGTCGTCGTAGCCAACGGACTGCAGGGCCTTGCCGTGCTCCGTGGCCTGCATCTTGACGGGAAGGCTGGTGTGGACCTGGGCATGGCCCTCGCACTCGATCTTGACGCCGCCCCTCCTGGTCCACTCGCAGACCTTGCCGTCGTACGAGGCGGTGAAGAAGCGGTCCGAGCCGGACCTGGCGAGCGCCGTGAGCTTCTTCATGTGGCCCCGCACCGTCTTGCTGACGGAGCCGGCGGCAAAGTCGAGGTAGTTCAGGTGGCCCGAGAGGGAGAGGGAGATGACGTTGTCGCCCACCCAGCACAACCCGACCTGCATGTCCTCCACCTTGGTCCCCACCTTGATGGTCTTCACCAGAGCGAGCGAAGCCGAGTCAAAGAGGCGACAGGTCTTGTCCGCGGAGCAGGTGGCAATCTGCTTGCCGCAGGGTGACCAGGCGCACGCCATGACGCTGCCGGCGTGGGCGTCGGCCCCCTTGGCGAACTCGCCGCACACCTCGTTGGTCTCGGCGTCGTACACCAGGCACCTCTTGTCACTCGACACGGACACGAACTTTGTTCCGTCGGGGGAGAACCTCACACAGTTCACGAAATTGGCGTGCTTCTTGTTGGAGCAAATGAACTTGAAGGGCGGGCCGCCGTACACGTTGACGGTGGAGTCCTCGCTCCCCGTGACGACCTTGAAGGGCGCGGTGGGCCTGTACGCCACCGAGTTCACCTTGCGGCTCAGCCCGTCAAAGTCCCCAAAGTTGCTGCCTCGGTCCCACGCGAAGCACTTGGCGAGCTTTCCCCTCCCGTCCCCCACCGCCACGATCTTCTTGCCGCACGGAGACCAATCCAAGTCCACTACGGGACCCCCCAACACCTGGATGTCGTTCACGGGCTTTCTCTCTCCAACCTCTGGTGCGTCCCTGGCCCAGACCTTGACCCCGCCCGAGTCGTCCCCACTGCACACGTACTTGCCGTCCGGGCTAAACTTTGCACACGTTACGTTCGTGGTGTGAATAAAAACAGCTTCGCAGTTGTGTGGGTCGTCGATCTTTCTAAATACAACCGCCTTGCCGTTGGTGTACACCAGCTCCTTTCTTACTTCGTTTCCGCTTAAGACGGTCGAAAAACCGCGTTCCGCGGCGGGAAGCGGCGCAAGGGTTGACTCCAGAGTCCACGTCTGCGCCATTATGGTGATGGTGGTGGTGGTGGTGTAAAGCAAGCGCGCGCCCCACTAATGAATGGATAGATCCTAATGCACTGCCTCGCCTTCGTGCCGGCGCTCTAAAACACTCTCGTCAAACTCTCAGGCTGAGCTGTCCGGAGGCCTCCCCCTCGGAAATTTCGCGAAACAAAAAATCGAGCAGGGGGGTAACGTCTGGGCTGGGGGGGGGGGGTCACGATTCTGGAAAGGGGAAGAGGACCGCGACCGTCGCGACCAGAGGGGATGGAGGTCGCCAAGAGCATGAGGGGCCCGGTCCACCCTTCCTCGTCCGTGAGGTCGGGGTCGGCCGCGGCCGAGTCCTGGAGGGGAATCAAGAATCAGGGGAACGAAGTCAACGTGGTGGGTGGGAACCTAAACGAACCTAGATTATCAAGGCTGCTCCTCGCCGTCCTTATCAAGTGGGTCAGGGTTCTGCTCAGTGTGCTCTGGGTCCTCGTCGGATACCTCTTCGAGGGCCTTGCCGTCACACTCACCGTCCTGGTCGCGATGTTGGACGTCTCCATCGCGGGGGCCATGGCGTGCTGTGGCGGTAAAAGTGCAAGGTCACAAGTGCTGGACTTCCCATTCACTGCGGCGTACGCCAACTGGCTTCAAAACACCCTCGCGATCGCCTTCGAGACCGTGGAGGGAAGGAGCAGGAGGACCAAGGCCCTGAGCGCGGAGAAGGTGGAGAGGAGGAGGCTCTACGAGGAGATCGTGACCAAGGGACTTCTACGAGGCGCGGCGGCACACTCCCTGGACGTCGCTTCCCTCGACCCCGCCACGTCGCAGCTCGCCTTCGTGTTCACCGACATCGAGGGCAGCACGCAAGCGCAGCTCCTCGACCCCCACGGGTACCAGGAGGCCGTGCTGAAGCACGATGAGGTCATTCGCGACGCGTTGTACTCCAACGCGGGAACCGAGCTAGACACTGAAGGAGATGCCTTCAGGATCGCTTTCGGGGACGTCACCCAGGCCGTTCGGTTCGCCATGGACGCCCAGAGGTCGCTGCTGCAGGTCAGCTGGTCCAAGCGCGTGAGGAAGATTCGCCCTTTTCGGCGGCAGAAGGACCCTTCCGGCGTCGTGATCTTTGCGGGGCCCCGAGTTCGGATGGGCATCCACCTCGCCAAGCCAGGGGAGTTTGACATGAAGCAACACCGTGTTTTCATGACTCCAGTGGTAACGGGAGAGGGCTGGCGCCTGGCGCACCTGCTCTCTGAGTGTGGGGCTGGGGGGCAGGTCCTGGCTTCGGAAGCCGTCTGCACAGCGATTCAGGGCCGGCTGGCCGAGTGCTCCTTCCCCGTGGTGAGGCACCTCGGAGCTTTCGCGCTGGGCGGAGAGGGCGGGCCCGCGACCGACGTCTTTGAGGTGACGGAGGGGGAGAGCGCACTGCTGAGGAGGAAGCATGGCGAGCTAAGGAGGTGCGAGAGGCTGGCGGGGCCCTCCGTCTTAGGGGTGCCTCGGCCCCCGGAGGGAGAGGTTGCCTTCGTCGCGGTGCGGGCCGCTGTGGGCGACGCCGACACCGTCGTCGGGGTGGCGAGGTGTTGGCAGGGGTTCTGCCTGGAGGGAGATCGGGAGCTGGGCCGCGAGGTCGTGGCCTTCAAGGGAATTGGGGACGCCGTGCGATTCGCCATCGCCCTTCAAGCCACCCTTCTCCTCACCGACCCCGGCCAGGGGAACGAGGCTGGGCCTGCCGCGGTGGCAATCCACGTGTCCAACCTCTCAGGAAGCCGGGCAGTCTTGGATTGCCTCCTCGGCGTCACACAGGCGGGCCAGACACTCCTGTCGCAGCCGGCCTTCCTGGGGCTCCGGCCGCTCCTGGCCTCCGTCGGCCACCCCATCGTGATCGACATGGGGGTTCACTCCCATCCCAGCTTGGGTGAGAGGCACCAGGTAAGTCTCCTCCTCCTCGCTGTCCTTCTCGATTCTGACCCCGTTCTCCTTTGCTCTCACCAGATCTTCGAGATCGCGCCAAGGGCCCTGAAGGGGCGGGGGATGGTCTTCGGGGACCTCCCGGGGACGGAGTGCTTGTCCCCGGGGGCAAGGCAGAGCCCTCCCGCCCCGACGGGGGTCGCCTTTGTCTTCACCGAGGTGGCGTCGGCGGTGTCCGAAGGCGCGGCGGCGGCGGCGGTTGCAGTGTTCGTGGACCACACGAGGAAGGTTCTCGTTCAGAAGACGGGCTCGTCGTTCTTCGGGTACGAGTGCCAAGAGGTCGGCGCGGGCAACTTCATGCTGGCCTTCTCCACGATGGACCTCGCCTTGTCCTACTGCTCCCAGGTCAGGCCGTTCCTCTCCGCCCCCCCCAAAAAAAAGCGAATCGCGGGACCCTCAATGCTGACACCGGCCTATCCTCTTCGTCCCCATACCCAATCCAAAGGTCCAGGAGTACTTGCTGGCCTACCCCTGGCCCGCGGAGGTACTCTCTCTGAAGGGTTTCGAGGAGGTTGTGGACGGGGAGGGAAGGGTTGTGCACCGGGGGCCGCGCGTGATGATGGGCGTTGGCTACGGCGTCCCTTTCTACTCCATGCCGCACCCAAACACGGGGAGTAAGAAGTCTCCTCCTCCTCGCTGTCCTTCTCAATTCTGACCTCGCTCTCCCTCTCGCAGGAGCCGACTACTTTGGGCCGATCGTGAACATTGTGGCGAGGGTGAAGTCGGCGTGCCAGGCGGGACAGGTGCTGGTGGCGCTCAAGACCCCGGAGGATCGGGGATTGAAGCGGCGGAGGACAAAGGACATGATCCAGGCGTACGGGAGCAAAGGGTGAGTCCAACCACCCGGCCACCACCCCTCTATCTCGTCGTCGACATCCGCTCTGACTGACCTCCGGCTTTTCTCCAGGTTCGCGCTGACCTCGCTGGGCAAGCACTCGCTCCGTGGGATCGCGGGCAAGGTCGCCTTGGCGGAGCTCTGCCCTCCCTCGTTTGGGCACCGCAAGCTGGGTTTGGGAGAGAGCTTGGGCGCTGGAGGCCATCACGCCGTGGACATCGCTGGAGTGGCCGAGAAGGTTGGCAGGAAGACCCTGGTAGCGAAGTCGAGGGTGGAGGGAATATTGCAGCACGCGGAGGAGGTTTTGTCCCCGGGAAGGTGACCATCTGCAGCATGCATTAAAAAAAACACTCCTACTCCTCGACCACAACGATCTCGGGCTTGTCTCCCTTGAGGATCCTCGTTTTGTCCTCTTTTACCACCGTGTTCCTCCTGCAGATCCCCACGGCGTTCTTCACGACGATGAGGCCCTTGAGGTTTGGGTCGTCCGTCCTCGTCCTCGCCGCGCGGAGGATCTCGCGGAACCTCTCCATGTCCTTGCCCACGAACCTGGCTCCCTTCTTGCCCTCTTTGGTGGTGCGGTCAAAGTAACCGACGCAGAACCCATCCTTGATGTACACCGTCGGTTTTTTCCCCTTGAGGTCGAGCTTCTTCAGGGGCGTGGGGTCCGCCGTGCCGGCCT
>Ga0160423_10001754_pt1 | contig 18161 bp, 12 predicted proteins | sample CRUFie14St8metaG_FD_108191 | JGI IMG/M metagenome (GOLD analysis project Ga0160423, IMG submission 108191) | Marine microbial communities from the Costa Rica Dome - CRUD Field 142mm St8 metaG | ecosystem: Environmental > Aquatic > Marine > Oceanic > Photic zone | place: Costa Rica: the Eastern... | reverse complement strand
GATGGAGGACCTAGCTCTATAAGTTCCATATTTAGAATTGGACTAGTAAGAAACTCTAAAATTTCTATAAAAGAATCTACAGAAGAAAAAATAGTAGAAACTATAACCACAAGTGCTACTAATACAGATAAAGCATTAACTTCTGCGGAAATACCAGAAATCAGAAGGAATCAAATTCAAACAGTTACATTCAGTGGTTTCCAAGCATTAACTCACACTGGTAATTATAGTTCAGATTTTTCTGTTGGCGGCAGTGGAATTGTAACACAAATATTCTTAGACTCTGCAACTCAAAACTTAGATTTTACTGGCCATGTAATTACTGGATATAATACTAATTCTGTTATAGGCGATTTAGCTAACGGAGACGGTCAGGAGTATAGTGCAACTTACGAAAATTATAGCGGATCTGATTTAGTTTGGTCGATAGAGCCAGCCGTCTCGGACATGACGACCAACAGAGACTATACTTTAGATAAAGAACTAGCCTCTGGACATTCTCAAGAGTATAGAATCATAAACGTAATAGAGAACGAAAAGAAATATGATATAACCGCCATTGAATATACTAAAATAAAATTTGAAGAAAAGCTAGCGGCACATGATGGCGATGACGGCAAAGGAAACACCGGCGGGCCTCCAGAAAATCCTAGGGCCGAAGAAGAGGAAACGGACCCTCCGTCAAACAACGGAGGAGGAGGCGGGCCTGAAAATCCTATTATCGAAGGTGAAGAAGGAGCCTGTTGCGAGGATCGCGGAGATGAAAAAATCTGTCATCCAGAATTTAAAAGATCCGAGTGCGTTGAACTAGACGACAAGCTAAAAGAGTTAGGGCTTGGAGGAGCCAGTTTTCATAAAGATAAATCTTGTGAAGAAATAGACTGTAAACCACCCATAGTACCACCGGTAATAGTAGATCCCCCACCACCGCCTGTAGACGAAATACAGAAATTCTTAAATCTTAATTTCAAGATGCATTTTGATATGTCATCTATTTCTCAAAATCCAAACTGGAAGCTAAAAATAATCACCGATCTGGAAGCTTATGAAAATGGAAGTGAATTTGGGATAGATACAGATTTAAGCTTTGAAGCCGCAATGGGCAAATACTATGAGAGCATTCTTGATGATTTTGATGGTGAAATAAGCTGTGAAGAGGCCTTCAAAGAAGGACTTTACTCCTCAGTAGAAGAATGTTATGAAGAAAACTATGAGAGGAAAGTGAATGCTTACGGCTCGAATCTTGTAGCCTACAGGACAATGTACTTTAACCAAACCGGTAAGTTTGGATATTTCTTGTACGCAGCAGGAGATGAATGCTCTAAAACAGATTCTGAAAAGAGAAGCGCTGTAACTCTCCTATATCCGCAATTTTATGGAGACGAAGGCGTTCCCGGAAAGTTCCAAGAACCCGAGTGGGATAGTGAATTCGCTCAAGAGAGCTGCAAAGCAGCACCAACCGATTCTTTTATTTTATATGTTAGAGGATCTGATGAAACTGGAATAGCTACTGGACCCGTATGGAACGAACAACTTAAAGATGGTCATATCTATTATATTGCAGTCCCTGATGAAGACTATATTTTATCAGTTCAGCATGCAATATATAAATTTCCTGATTTTATTAGAGATGGAAATGGAGGAACTTTAACTAAAGAGCAGATAAGAAAAGCTAGAGCAAACGGCGATACTCTTCAGGACATAAGGGATATTAAATTCTCGGAACTTGCCCAGAACGAAGCAAATGAAAGGGGTATTAAACCCTATACTGAAAGCTGCTTGTGCGACGAAAATAACACGGCAAGTTTTATTTCATCTATAAAAGGCTTAAGCCCAACTGATGCCATGGCAGCAACTCCATCTGAAAGTGATAAAGCTGAGCCTCTTTCAGATATTAATTTGGAATTCATCGAAGGAATTATAGACGGTACTAGCGTAACCAAGAGTCACACTATTACTCGAGAAGATATGAAGAGGCTGTCTTTATGTAGTAATGCGCCCAGTGATATAAGTGGAAAAATATTTAACTTTACCGACATAAAGCCAGAAACTATATTTGGGGAAGGCACAAATAGTGATGAAGATAAAGCTGTATACAGAAAACTTAAAAATGGACAGCAAGAAAATTTAGTTGACTATATAGCTGACGGCCAATATGCAATGTTTACTGTCAGTTTATATCCAAATAGAAAAATTCCAAACATAGACTGTCACGATCAAGTAGGATTTAGATTCACGTTTGCATTTAATTTAAAAGATACTCCAACTTTACCATCGTATACTGACTGTAATCAAGATCCTGTTTTTGTAGCTGAAAGTGCAGTAGATTTTTCTCCGAATGCCCCTTTTGTCCCGGCGCATAGCGCTAGTACTCAACCTAAATTATATGACACTCCTTTAGGGATACGTAATCCTGTAATTCAAGATAGTGAGAATCTTATAAAAGTTGATATACCGGGTCGCATGCAAAGAGTAATAGGCGATAACGGCGAGTATGTAAAGAAACTTAATATTACAGATTGCTTATATTTAGCAGGCCAGAGACGTCGCTTTAATGAGGAATTCTCTCACGTTATAGCAGGTCTAGACGATTCAGACGAGTCAGTTATAGAAGCAAATGAAAAGGCTGGAATCAGAATCGAGGGCAGGAAAATTTATTCTGATTGGCACAATGGTTATTTTCTTTTGCCCTTCCCAGAACTTCAAGTGAATTTTTCATTTGGAACCCACGTCGGCAACTTGGGAGAAGTGATAACGATGATAACCCCTCAATTAGCTGCAAGAGAGTGCTTGCAGAAAAATAGCATAGAAATGTCAAATAACAATAACGACCTAGAATACAACGTTCATTTTGATGCCCCTTCTTTTGATAAATTTACCGATATAGCGCTAGATAACAACAGCCTATTTGGAGGAACAGCAAAATAAAATGCCAGTAGGAAAAAAAATAACTTTATTTTGGGACTCTCACAGCGAGGAAGAAGCTTTTGAAGCTTATCAGTATCATGTTTACATAAAGCACGGAAGCCCTTTTTCTAATATTGACACCACTGATGCCGGACTAAGAGGTAAGCAGCAAACAGAAGCCAGAAATAGTTTCGTGGGCAAACTAGGAGAATCAGAACATCATATAGATGCCTCTAGTTACCTAGAGAAAGATGACGAAGGAAATGATCTAAAAGAGTATCAAACGTATAAACTTGAATATTATGCCAAAAATGAAGGAAATTATTACTTTGTTATTTGGGCAAGAAAAGATGGCTATTGGTACGGTCCAACTTATTATCCCGGCGTTTATAAAGAGTCTGAAGGTGGCACTTTTGAACCTGCTGAAGTTTCTGAAGACGATGCTGAACAAAAGCCTATAATTATAAATGATTCAAAAGATGAAGCAGGCGTATTTAATTTAGCCAGCCAGATAAGATTATTTGGATTAACTTATAAGTCCGGCCCAGCTGGAGAAAACGGAAGTCCAGCTAGTAAATCTTTAGGTAACGGAGTCTCTTCTTTAAATATTAAAAACGACAGTTCGCCAAGGTTTACATTTTCAACAGCCTTTGAAAATAAAGAAGGCATGAAGGATATTTTCTTTGACGCCAAATCCAGAGTAACTATAAGAAAACAAAATATAAATAGCAATATACCTTCTAAAGAAATTTACTTTGAAATAACAGGAAAAAATTTAGTAGATAATAATTTCACATTCTCAGACGCAATAAACAGCATTGAAACGGCTAAAGCTTTACAGAATGAAGATGGCTCGATTAAAGACTTCATTATAACTGAAAGCGGCTTTGCAGCAACCAACTTAGTCACAGAAGAGTCAATTCCAATAAGAAACTTTGACGTAGTAATAGAAGCATACTCAGAGAGAGGCACAAAAACTAGCGCTGGGAATACTGTTCACGACGGCATAATAAATGATTCCGAAAATACTTTTAAGAAAGGCGGAAAATACGACATTGTAGAAGTTAATCTTTTACCGCCTAGCGGCCTGATGCTGTTAAATGAATACAGCGACAGAGACGGATTTGTTTCTCCGCAAAAAGCTTATGATAAAGAGATTCCTTATATTGCTGAGCCTAAAATCAATGACAAAGGAGATATAGAAATCACCCTTATTGAAAGCGTAAATTCAAATAAATCTTTAGATTTAAAATTTATGCCTATGGAAGAAATAATAAGCACTTACTTTGCTGGAATAAAAGGAGGCGTAGTATATTATGCAGATCAACCTTTCACCCTAAACCCTCTACAAATTGACTTAGCAGGTGAAGATAACTCTGAAAACCAGAAAGTAACTGTAAAAGGGGGAGGAGTTGATTCGACGATAACTGCCAAAAGATCATTTTTCACTAAATCTGACATTAGAAGAGTGGCGCCTAACACTATAGCTATTGATTTTTCGCCTTTTAAAAGCCAGACTTTTCTAGAAACTAACGTAGTTGTAGGCCTATTTGATGAGCTTCTATACAATAAACATTTTGGAGACGATGGAGTAGCTAGAACTCAAACCATAAGTCAAGCAGTAGCCGAAACTATATTAGGAGAAAAGAATCTTTCCTTTAGTAAAGTTATAGCGCCCTTGGACTCTATTGATAAATTTGACCCAAGCAATGCTAAGCATCTAAGTAGACAGCCTTCTTCAATGGCTTTATTTAGAAAATCGCCTGTAGACGAAGGCGCTAAAGCCCGCTCTTTTAGAGCTTATATTTATATTTCTTTGTCAGCTGACGGAAATGTCAAAGAGTTAGGAAGCAATGGAGTATCAGAAATATCTAGTGAAGAAATCTCTAATGGCAGGTTAATTACAATAAGCCTAAAAGAAGATAAACCTTATATTCCAGTTATAAACTACTACGGAATTGAAGATGCTGAACTAATCGTAAGAAGAGACTCTTCAGTAGACAATGCTCAAAACTCCGTTAAGATATTAACGCCTAAAGATGATTCTGATCTCTCTGAAGTTAAACTCAAAGTAGAAAATTCTCAAAACTTACAAGATTGTAGAATTTTTGTAGGGTTTTTGTCTCCAAGTTAATAAAATAGATTAAATGAAGCCGATAGTTTTTTATGGCACGATCAATTTAGAAAGCGACATTTTGTATGTTCAGTCTAATAAAGATTATTACAGTGTAGATGATACTTTTACTTTGAAGATAAACGATTCTTCTTTTGGTATAAAAAGTATTAAAGAAGATAAAAAATGGTTTAAGTTTGATAAAAGCAAGAGGCATAATGGAGAAATTTATCTATCTATTAAAAATAATAAAAAAGAAATTTTCAACAAGGATAACATAGAAATAATTCTTAAAGAATTTAATCCTGAGCCTTACCCAAGCATAACAAGCGTAGGGAAAAACTATAAAGCTGGAGAAATATTATCTATAGAAGGATATGGCGGCTCGGCAAAAATAGAGATAGTTGAAGTTAATGATAAAGGCGAAGTAACTCTCGCGAAGGCTCACGAAGAATCTAGCTTTTTTGTAGATGGATATAGATCCTTTTTTCCTGAAGGCGGGTCAGGAGAAGGTTTAGAAGTCGTTTGCGAAATGATTGACAATAACAAGAAAACCGTCTTGGAAAAAACTGTTGTTAACTCATTTTTCTCAGATGGTAAAATCTTAATAAACTTTGAGTATGAAATACCTGAATTTGTAGAAACAGGAGAAATAAAATTAAACAGAAATACTATCACTCTAGATAAACCCTGCCCCAAAGACTTATCAAGAGGAACAATGTGCATTTGTCAGAAAATTGAATACACAGAGAAGCTCGGCATACCTCTAGTAGAAAAAGGCACAATTAATTCTTATAATCTATACAACAGAGGTGCTGACATTATAGAGCGCCAGTTCTTAGAGCTAGAAAAAAGAATAGAAAAGCTAGAGTCTAGACTTTAGATTCTGCGCCCTCCAGCGTAAGTCGCGCCGTCTCTTAATAATCCTCCCGGTCTTTGCTGCTTGGTTATTTCTTTTTGAACCGCCGCTCTAATTGCATCAGCAAACTTTTTACTATTTTCTACCTCTTGAGACTCGGAGCCTTGCCCGTTTGTATTAGAATCCTGTTCCTGTGTTTCAACTTGAGCGTTTCCAGTCTTGTCTATATTAATCGCAAGATTAACATTATTAGTAGTAACGCCAGCAGCAGCACCACCGCCACCAACTAATCCTCCTTGATTATAACCCGGCATGCGGCCGCTGTTCAGCTGAGCCATGAACCCAGTACCGTATTTATTCACAGTTCTTGAGCTCATCACGTACTCACCGCCCATTAATAATGCAGGAGAGCCGCCACGAGCCACAGTGGCTGAATTGTCAACTCCGACCCCAAGAGGACTGCCTATAGGAACGTCGCCGCTTATAGCTGCGTCTGTTCCTGCAGTGGCTGCACGTCCAGCTCTAGCTGTTGGCCCAAAGTTTTGACCAATGAATCCAGCGCCAATTCTTAAACCGGCGCTCATGTAAGCATTCATCAATCGGCCTCTTTTTTGCCTCTTAATATCATCTAATACTTTATCTCTTCTTGCTTGCTCTGCTCTTCTATATTCAAGATAACTCACTAGCTTGTCCTGCCTTCCAAACATCCTGTCGGTTTGCGGATCATCGTCTCTAAATAAAGCTGCGGTTGATAGATTTCTACTTACATTATATTTACCGCCAGTTGGGCGCTTAGGATCATCGCCAGTAAATAAAAATTCTTTCGCAAGAGACACTCTAGCTTTGCCGCCGTTTGCGTAACTATTAATTGCGTTCAACGCTCCGTAGCCAATCTTTTGCGCGGAGCTTTTCTTAATAACATACTCGCCACCTTGCATCATGGCAGGAACATCATCCCTGACGCCAGAGCCGCCCATTACTACACCGCCTTTATTATATCCTCTAGCGACCTTCCCTCCATGGCGCTTAGCGCCAAACATTCCAAATATAGAATTAACACCCATGCTAATTCCTTGGTCTGCAATCTTGTCAGCTAGGGCAGCAAATATTCTAAACATACCATCTTCAAAGCTTTCAGCTCCAGACGCTATATTTTTGATAGCATCTTTCATTGAATCCCTGACCGTTACAGCTACATCAGTAATACCTCGCTCAAACTCATTAGTAGCATCAAGAGTGTTGTACGCGAAAGCTTCTCTAGTTAACTGGCCTAATCCAGCGAACGGCTCTGATTCTAAGCCGCCACTTAATCTTCTAGCCTGCCTAGCTGCGGCTGCATCTGATCTAAATTGAGCTCCTCCGACTTTATTAGCCGCAAAATCTTCTAATGTAAACAGTTCTCTTTGGCTTGCCATACGAGCTTTTCTGTCTCTAATTTCAAGCTCAGCTTGCCTTTTAATTTCGTAATTCGCGTCTATAACAGCCTTTTCTGATTTGGCGCGCTCTCTAATAACATTTTTAGTACTCTTAACAGTCTCCCCAAACTCAGTCTGATCTCTATTAATTTCATTTACAACTTGCGCCTCTTCTTGTCTAGCTTGCAAGACTGCGATAAGATATTTATTTACATCTTTTTGATTATTACTTAAAACAAATTGTTGAGTCTGCAATTCGTTCTGTAACCTTTCTATCATTGCGGCTCTCTGCTGAGAGGTCCCTTTCATTGCTGTGTCAAATTCAAGCCCAATCCCTTCGTTAGGATTGGCAAATATAGGCTGAAGCAAATCATTAGCGATGCCTTCAGTTTTTCCTTTAGTCAATTGCCTAAAAGCTTGGTTTCGCGCAAGCTTTAGATTTGCCGCTGCTTTTTGTCTCCTTTTTTCAAATATTTTATTTTCCGAGTCTAATAATCTAGTCTGTTTTTCTATAGCCTGATTTCTCCTTAGTTCTATATCGCCATAAATACCCAAAGAGAGAGTGGCCTTTAAATTATTAATTTTATTTTGTATCGATATTTCTTCTTCTTTCCGTTTCAATAAACTTCTTTCTAGTCCTATTTGAGTATCAAGTTGTCTACTTCTTTCTTTTGTCAGTAGGTCATCACCAAAAGTCCCCATTGTGCCGTATAATGGATCTGACTCTCTAGCACCCGCTCCTCTTTGTTGAGCAGTAATAACGCTTCTAGCTCTATCTAAGCGCGACTTCATTTCTTCTGAAAGCTGTTTTCTAAATTCATCTTGAACCAGACCGGGCGATAAATCACTGAAGAAATCTGCTTGAGCCTTAGCCTCTCCTTCAGACATCCCAAGATTTTTTAAGACAGCTTGAGGAAAAACGCCTCCACTCTCAAACCGGCCTATAGCCGATTCAGATCTTTTTATCATATCTAGAGGGCTTCTAGAAAATTGCATTGCCATTTCTGGACTTTGCCTAAATTTGTTCATAAAATCTGCATCGGCCCTAGCCTTTAATCCAGATTCTATCTGCCTGTTAGTAGGCAGCCTTTTAGAAAACTTTTCGAAAAGTTTATCAAATCTTTCTTGATTTAGAGTTGTTGTTCCGAAATTCCCCTGCGCACCACGAGAGGGGTTCAACGAGGTTTTTCTTTTGCCTCCCATATTATTAGGCGCATAAACCTGCGTTAAATTTGCAGCCATATCAGCAAGAGACATGTCAAAATCTGTTAAACCTCGGCCCTCTTGAGACAATTCCCCATAAAAAACTTTTCTATTAAATTTGCCAGTTTCTACGTCTACTTGAGATAATGAATCTTTTAAGTCAGCCATCGTCTTATTTAGACTTTCAGCGGCTTCTTTAACTGCGTCAGCCCCTTTAGGGAAGCTGTTAACAAAATTATTAAATGCTTCTGTCAATGGGCGCATCTGCTCTTCTGTAGCCTTGCCCATTATGTCTTCACCAAATATTTGATCATACAAATTCCCCATCGCAGCCCCTTTTGCTTTAGGCTGCATAGTGTCAAATGCTCCAGCTAATTGATTAACGCCTGCCATGGCATTTTCTAAAGCTGGCCTGAAATCTTTTTCGGCCATCTCTGCTAATCTTGCCGCTTCTTTTTCAAGATTACTCTGTTCGAAAGCTGTAATGAAATCATTTATAGCCATACCTATACTAGCAAAAACTAGAGCTTTGCCGCCCACTGATTTAGCCATGCCCAACTTAGAGAATCCGCCCTTTCCACTAGGATCCATTCCTATAAACCCTCGACCAGCGGCAGCAAGACCAGAGCCGACCCTCTCCATTCCTGTCCTAGCAACAAAAGTAGTTCCAGATCCAAAAACTCCCTTCCCCTTGCCCACTGCTTGACTCGCTGTTTTTCCAAATGACTTTCCAATTTTTCCTAAGTCTCCGGGTTTATTACCTGCCCCGCCTAAGAGAGATGCTACTATAGCAGTTTCGAATATGCCTCCCACTGCAGTACTTGCCAGTGTTCCTCCTCCGCCCATCGACTGAGCTACCATCATTGCTGGAAAAGCCGCCGCGCCAATCCCAAAAGGACTTTTAGCCAAACCAGCAGCAGAACTCTTCAGACTTTTCGCGGCACTATTTAGTGCTGTGGCAGATTTCATCTGCACTGCGGTAGACTTGCTGAAATTCTTATTATTATTTTCTATTTGAATTTGCTGCCTTTGAGCTTTGATCGGGTTTCCGCCAGAGCCAAAAGAGAAAGACTCTTTTCCTACACCGGTAAACGTACTTCCAAGAGGGCCTTTCATACTTAGCTGCTTTTGAGCCCTCTCTGTTATTAATTTATTCCTAAGCTTCTCTCCTTCAGGAGAACTTAATAGCAAGGCCAAAGCATTACTTAAAGGCTCATCTTTTTTTACGAAATTAGGAATCCCCATCCCAGCAGTTTTAGGATTCAAACCCTGAGATCTATACCTTTGGACGCCTTGGGAAATTCCTCTAGGCTCGTCTATAGTATTATATACTCCTAATCCTCCGGGATTACCGCCCGATCTTAAGGAAGGGTGGCTACCCACTCTTATAGCATAATTAGGAACCCCTGCTTTTTGCTCTCTGGCTACCGCGTCTCCCAATGGACTAAAACTAGGAATCTTTCCTCCATGCCGTTTTTTAGTCACTTTGCCAGATGTGCCAGCAAAAGTGCTAGACATAGCTAGTGCTATTTCAGCAGCCAAAGCTCGCTGCTTAATTAATTCCTGAGTTTGCAGATCTAATTGCGTATTTACTTTTTTAGCAGCTGTATCGACGCTCATTTCCCCAGAAGCAACTTGTTTTAGTAGATGGGGTTGCCGCATCAGCTCTTCAGTAATTAAGTTAGTAGTCTGGTCAAACTGCGATGCAATTCTATTAATAGAAAAGAAACTCTGCGCGGCTTCTTTGCCGAACTTAACAAAGTTTGCAACTAGCTTGCCTATCGCAACTCCAGCCAAAGCTAACCCGGGGCCGCTTAGAAAAGCTCCTATGCCTTTAGTAAATACTCCTCCAAGAGTTTTTGCAATTGGACTGTCTTCTATAAATTGAATTAAGTCATTTACCCCTGTGGCTATAGTTCTAATAGCAGGGCCAAACATGTCTTCACCAAGAACTGCAGCGACCTTAGTTAAGTTTTGAACAGTGGCATTTAATTGTGCTGATAAAGTTTGATTCAGCTGTTCATTTTTTCTATACGCTTCATCACTAGCACTAGTTGAAGCCTTTAATGCAGAATTATAAATTCCATACTGTTGAGACAGATCGCCTAAAGCTGCACGTAATACGTTAACTTGGAAAACTCCAGCAACACTCTCAGCTATATTAGCTTGTTGGGCTTGGCTTAAATTTTGAAATCTAGCAGCTAAGTTTTGCAAAACTGTTGTAGCAGAAAGCAAGTTGCCTTGCATGTCTTGAGTAGCAACGCCGATTCCTTCTAACTTCTTTCTTACGTCAGTCCTCTGAATACGAGTAAAAATAGTTTTAAATGCGTTACCAATAACAGCGCCACCACGAGCCGTTCTTTGCTGTACGGCAGTTGTTATAGCAAAGAGTTCATCAAGACTTACTCCAGCGTCAACAGCAGACGAACCAACACGAGCAATTGACTTCGCTAAATCTTCTGAACTAACAGCAAATGCTTGGTCAACTTTTGCCATTTTATTAATAACCTCAGAAGAAGTTATACCAACTTTATTAAAAGAGTTAACCGCTGCAGTCAAAGCACTCACTGCATCTTCAGCTCCCATGCCTGTCAATCTAGTAAGAATTAAAGCATCGTTTACTCTTCTTAGAGTCTCTTGAGTTCCTAGACCTTGACGAGCAAGTTCAGTAGCCCCTGCCGCTACTACCTGAAAGCTTTGGCCTGTTTGAGCTGCGACTTTAAATAATTGATCTCCAAATTTTTGCAGACTGCTTTGAGAAGCTCCTAATACTACATTAATATCAGTTAGGGATTTTTCTACTTCTATAGTAGCTTTTACAGTTTCTCTTAGAGCCCTCTGGAATTGAAATATTAATCCGGCCGAAGCACCAAATGCGATAACACGAGCATTCGCCGCTGCCATCGATTTCTCAAACTCATTTGCATTTGCGGTTGCAGCAGAAAGCCCTTCCCCAAGTGGCTTGATAGATTTGCCCGTGCCTAACTTCCCTACCTTTTTTTCTATCTTGTCAAATGTTTTGCCTAATCCAGCCGCGGCTTTTTCCACCGCAGTTGTATCCAACCTCATCTTTAACTCTAAATCCGTAGCCACGTATTAAATTACACTTTTTTACTTAACTCCGTGCAATTTCATCATATCTTGCATAGTTAATTTTCCTCCTTTTTCCTTGGCTTTTTGCGACAGATCTATAACATCATCATTTTTGTCTATTCCAGCTTTTTGCAGATCTTCTGCAGTAGCGCCGACAATGCTAGAAGCAGCGCCGTCCTTGCCCTCCGTAGAGCTTTTCTCCAGTATCTCTTTTACGTTTTTACTAGATTCTGCCCACTCTATTAATTTCTCAGGATCTTCTGCAATATGCTCAGGAACTTCCTCTTCTGAATTTTGCATAATACTTTTGAAATATCGACCAAAGCTAAATAATTCTATCTGATAAAATGTAAGCTTTACAATTGGTTTTCCATAAAAATTATAAATATTATCCTCGCACAGATAGAAGATATTTGTAAAAAAGTCTGCAAGCGCCATTCTTTTTAAATTTTCTGCGATAAATTTTTTTGAATTATCGTTATAAATCCCCATCACCTCATAAACATATTTTTGATCTAATTCATCAAACTCCTCTTCTGTAAACAGATTTGATCCGTCTGGCCGCAAAACAGATATTTGCATGTAATATTCGTTTATTTTTCTACTGGCATATTCCTCCGCAGTAAATCCAATTATGTTTTCTTTTTCGTAAATTAATTTTTGTAAATCATTTTCGTTTTGTAATATTTCTTTTTTCAACTGGTCTATTTGAGCCTGCAGAACTAACTTAGATTTAGTTTTATTCATGCCAGCAATATAATCTTTCAACCTATCTATTTCTTTATCTTTTTCTTTACTCCATAAATTTTCTTTTATTAAATATTTTACCTGCTCTTCTCTTTTAGGCAATCCCTCAGAGACAGCCTTTTCATAGTAAAAATTATTCTTAATATCAGTTTTCGCCGAATCAGAATTATTAACATGCTTAATTCTAATATCGCCAAATGACTTACTGATAGCGACAGAATATCCCTCTATCACTTCAGAAAAAGCTAATTTTAACTTCTGTCTTTCCATTTATAAAAAAAGCCCCCCTCTCGGGGGGCTAGGTTTAACATCAACTAAAAATTATTCTTCTTCAATTTTATTAAAGTTGTTCTTAACTTGATTGAACTCCTCCTGATCTTTTGGTTTAGCAAAATACCAGAGACTGACATTGTACATGAACTCACCTGCGGCTTGAGTAAGAAAAGGATCTTGACTTTCGTCTATTTCGTCATACTTCTCTAGCTTGTCATCAATACCGCCTTCTCCGTAAAATGGGTTTTCCGCTCCATCAACATCTTCGTAAGACAAATTCAACATCCACCAAAGAATTGTCTTATTTCTGGCTCGAGATTCAGCTGTATCCTCATAGATAGACTCTTCGGCCATGTTATATCTCTTAAGGATATCTAAGTGCGGCTCAGCGTCTTTTTCAAGCTGTTTCAACTTTTTCTTTTGAGCGGCGGTTCTTTTCTTTTCGTCAATGACGATAATCTTTTCCTGCTCTTCGTAAAGCTTTTTAATTTTTTCACTAGTCTCTGTGAGGGCTTTCTGCTGAATGTCGTTCATGATTCCGCCATCATTACTATATCTTTTACTTAGTAGCGGCCGAGTGATCATTCCTGCACGAATTCCTTCTGCTAGCTGGACGCCATAATATAATTCTGCGTCATCTAGCATAGTTCTTGAAGGACGGCGAATAAAATATTTATGAGGAACGTTTTCTTCCACGGTCTTTTCGACCATGATTTCTTCGCCGTCTTTGTTAGTATCCTGTACCTTTTTTGTTACTTTTTCTTTCTTATCTAAAGTAAACTCGTATAACCTTTTCATCTTATTTATTTTTATGGAATTCTAAGTATTTGTCAAAATATTCTTCTAGTTCTCGTATAGTATCGTTCCCTTGATCAAGGATACGTTTCCGTATTCTTTTATAGCTTTCTTCTGGGATTTTGACTCCTTCTGAATTTAAATCTTCTAGAATGAAGAAGAAGGATTTATACAAACCTGTAATTTTTCTCTTCAATTGAAACGAGAAAAAGTTTTCGACAATATCTTTTTCCATAATGTACCTTTACTGTGCCTTTTACCTATAAATAATTACACACAAAACCAATAAAAAAGCCCCCTTTCGGGGGCTTTTAATTTTAAGGCTCGTGAACCGGTTCCGGAGCGGGTGGCTCAGGAGTAGGCTCAGGAGCCGGGGGTTCCGGGGCTGGTTCTGGTTCAGGCGCTGGGGCCGGAGCGGGAGCCGGAGCGGGAGCTGCCGTGTTTTTCTTATATAACTTATTTGCGTAACTCATAATATTTTATCTCCTAATATTAAGCTTCGTAGCTTCCCGTTACAGTTCCAGTAGCACCGATTGTGTTTCCAGCTAAATCTTTGAAACTTGTGCTAGCCATGTGACCAGAAACTATCGTCTTAACGGCTGACCCAGCGCGGCCTCTTTGATCAAGAGCGGTCTTGGAGGTTCCCTGCATTCTGAGCAAGAACCTTCTGTCATTTTCATTGTTAACAAGAACAAATCCGTTTGCGTCGTCGGCAACAAGCTTTAGACCCATTCTCGGATCGGCGTCTCCGCCAACTCCGGTCTGAATCACAAAGTCGCTGGCTTGCAGATCGTTTCCATCGCTATCGGTGATAGCAGAATCGAACGTGAACAACATGTCTCCAGATCGACTTACAGACATTTCGGCTCCAGCCGTGGTAATTTGACTTAATGTAAATGTCGGGCTAGTTACGTCAACTGAATTAGTGTGAGACATACCTTCCATGAACAACCCAACGTCGTTTTGTCTTGGGCCTCCAATTTGAGCGCTGAAATCCAATGTCACAGTTTTATTATCTCCGATAGAAGAACTATATGACTGCGCGTCTGGCTTAATATCTTTTAGCATGTACTTACAGATTGTGGTCTTGTCGCTATCGCAAGCACTACCGGTGATTCCCTTAAGCTCAATTTCGACATTATAAGATTTTTCACAATCAATAAGATCGTTAAGGTTACCAGTTGTAAGATCTGTTAAAATAGCATCAACACTTAAACTAACATTTACAGGGAAGTCTACCTCGCGAGCAAATGCAAATCTATTTCCAAGTCTTTGAATTGGAGTTCTACCCAAATCAAAAGAAATGTTATAGCTCTGAATATTAGCAGAAGTGGTCGTGTCTCCATCAACACCCGGCAGTTTAGCGCCTCCAAGAGAATAAGCGTCGGTTCCAAAAGCAGAAGTACCGTCATGCTCCGCTATCTTAATTGTAATATCGCCGGGGCGAAGAGTACTAATTGCTAAAATGCCAGAATCTCCTCCTCCTTCAGCAACTGTGAGTCCAGCAGATCCGCTAACTGGAGGCAGACTACAAACATTAGAAGAAGCTGTACCGTTGATTCGATCTATAGCAGGATTTGGAATCGACTGAGTACCTGTACTAAAATTCATGTTCATCGCTTCGACAGCTACAGAAACAGTTGGGAATCCACCAACTGAGGCTTCTGACGAGTACGATGTTAAAAAGCCGTTGCCAATACCAATAGTGCTAGCTGGCTTCTCAGCGTCGACAGAAAAATCAAAATCTCTGTCAGTATCACCAACAGCATCTTCACCCTCCCTAGATGTCTGAATGAAGTAGTTTCTTTCATCTGCTGTTTTATTTAAAATTCCTGACAGCGCAGAAGTTCTATTAGCCTCAGATGTGCCGATTTTATCAATAGTAAAACCTAAATTTTCTTCGTTAGCGAAATTAGATAAAAGATAAGAAAAATCCAAAGAAACAGTTGGAGTATCTAATACTACTCTATCTATAGCTGCCAATTCGCCGAACTGATTAACGTCAGTTCTGGAAATATTAAAAGCATAGTTAGCTGATTGCACCCTATGAATCTGCTTGATATTAGTCGGGTCACTGGTATGAGTGTCCGTCACACCAGTCTTTTGGCCCGCAAATAAAGCTTCACTTTGATAAATTACTCTGTTTTTAGCCATGTTAAAACCTTTTTTAAGTTGTTATTTGATATTACAGTTAATATCGCTAAAAGAGAAATAAAAATCAGCAATCTCGGGGATATCTGAACTTAGTAAGCTCGAAATCAATAATATTAGTAAAAATATCAGGATTAAGAGCTCGAATCTTAGTTTGTATGCCTCTTTCTAAGTTTGTGACAAAAACATCCTCTATAAAGCAAGAAGCAGAGGATCCTTTTGTTGATGTGGCCGTACTGAAGTTATACTGCTCTTTATCTTTATATCCGCCAAATGAGTTAAATGGCATTTCATCTTCCTCAAATAAAGGCACTAAAGTTTTCTGAGTGTCTCTAAAAATCGACCCAACAGCGTCCAATTCGAATTGACTCTGCGCTAATACTATAGCCCTAATATTTACAGTTGTCTGGTCTTGACCGCCAAAAGATATAGGCTCGTTGCTACTCCCCATATTTTTTAAGTACACAACAGGGTAAGTCTTAGTGTCAGCTTCTAATCCAGTAGGAGTTAAATCTATTCTATTTCTTTCTGTATATTTGGTTTCAAAAAGTATTTTATCTTCGGGCTGATTAGTTAAATATACATTAAAGTCTTTAATTGAAAAAGAGCCAGTTATATCTGCTGTTTGTTCTCCAGAAAAATATACTTTTCCGTCTAAATAGTTTATGTCAAAAAGGCCGGTAGATCCCCCTTCCCCTAAATTAACTAAATTATCGTTGCCAACGTAGACTCCGGTAGGAATAGTAGCTCCCGTGATTGAAGCATCTGCAACAAACTGGGAGTAAGAACTAGAGTAAGTGTTGTATCCTTGATACTCTTCTGACGCGTCATAAAATTTTCCAGTAACGTTTTCAAAAGCTTCTCCTTTATCTAATAATTTATTATCAAACCATAGAAAAAAGCTCGACATTACTTTGTTATCAAATTGCGGCTTCATTATATAAATGTTCCTTTTGCGCTTCTCCCAGCTATAGATGCCCTAAATCTTTTCAGCATTTGATCCACGTAAGGCTGTCCTCTATAGTCTGTATTTCTTACGACATACTCTGACTGAATAGAAGTTCCCGATTTACTATTATTAAAATCGCCTTGTCCAAAACGAGCCAAAGTATAACTCAGGCTGCCTCCTCCGGGTACGCCTTTCTGCACCATTTTTACCCAACTTCTTCCTCCTGAAAAATTAGCTGGAGTAACAGCATAAATTTCCTCCATTGAAGGATATCTTATTTTAAAATTATAGGTTACATCTTTACCTGATTTTCTAGGAAGGCCGGAGCCCTTTACTAATCCTACGTATTGTGGAGAAAAAGCTTTTCTTACTATTTTAGTAGGATAGTCGCCTTGTTGAAATCCTAAAAATTCAAAAAAGCTAGCTTTTTTTCCTAAAGATTTTGCCAGACTTCTAGTTTCTAGACTTCGAGTAACTTCGTGCTCGTCGAACTCTTTTGCTAACACTTTTCGCACAGCTTCAACTCTTTCTTCGGCTATGTTAAATGCCATTTTTCTAACATCGGGTGAAGCTTTAACGTCATTAAGACGCTGCTTAACAATTTTATTAAACTGTTTAGAAAGACTTCTTGCCATTATGTAGTCGCCTCCAAATAAAACACAAAATATTTTTGACCTAGATATTCTCTAGTTCCGTCGTCAGTAATTACATTGTAATTTTTGCCTTGCACAACTATAGATTCAGTCTTGCCATTATTCTTAATGTAATCTTTACAGTCCTGCTCGACTTTAATTCTAACTTCGCCTCTGATGTCTTCTACTTTTATATCATCAACTATTTGCTCATCTTGTCTCTCTTTAAAGTTGACTAGCGCATCAAATGTACTACTTACAGTTTCGTAAGTGATTATTTCTTTCTGCGCTCCGTATCCAGCGTAAATACTTTGAGACTGATTAGTTATAACTTTTTTCGGCTGTTTAAATATAGTTATAGTCTCTTTGAATGTATCAAAATGATCGGTAAGAGCATTTTTAAAATCAGTCTTACTGGACTCTGGAATTAAGGAAGCCATTTTTTAGATAGTAGATCTATTAAAGTGCTGCGTTCTAAAAGGATCATGCGCGCCAACTGTAGTATCGTCTCCTGCAACTTGAACTGGGGCAGAAAGTCTTAGCTTGTAAGCATTAACCATGTCAGTTAGTTCGCCATACTCCTGCCTCTTTAAAGATGCATAAGTTTTACTAAGCTCATTTTTATTAATTTTGCGAACTTTCGATCCGTCAGAAACTACTTCTACTACTGGGTCATTAGAAGCGGCACCTAAAGTTGATCTTAATTGCAGGTCATAATAGTGAACATTATACATTTTTTTAAGAACTGCCTTCTCTTCAAATTGAAGCTCAAGTGTATCATTATCAATAGAACTATTAAAAGACACCGGCTCTCTTCCTGTAGCTTCTACTCTTTCTTCTATTTCAAAAGTAGAATGACTTACTCGAAAAGAAGTATTTAAGTAATTATTTAATTCGCCGACATTGCTCCTAACCCAGTAAGCAATAGCGGGAATAGACAAAGTTGAAGGTTCAGAGAGTTCTCTGAAGATTTCGTCAGCGATATCGACAACTTTCATATAGTATAAATTACACTATATGAAGT
>Ga0160423_10001753_pt1 | contig 18162 bp, 15 predicted proteins | sample CRUFie14St8metaG_FD_108191 | JGI IMG/M metagenome (GOLD analysis project Ga0160423, IMG submission 108191) | Marine microbial communities from the Costa Rica Dome - CRUD Field 142mm St8 metaG | ecosystem: Environmental > Aquatic > Marine > Oceanic > Photic zone | place: Costa Rica: the Eastern... | reverse complement strand
GGGGGGGGGAGGGGGGGCAGAGAGGGAGAGGGAGGGAAGAAAAGGGGGGGGGGGGGGGGGTCTTTTTTTTTTTTTTTGGGGGGGGGGGAGGCGTTGGTGCTCACCAGAATGGTGTAGTACACGCTCCTCGGCGTGGAACCTTCCTTCCTGTTCCTGTTCGGGTTGATGACCGCGTGCACGAAGGGGGGAACGTGCTTGGAGATTTTCGGTGACTTCATCTCCCGCGCCATGCTGCTCACCCCGTTCAGCAGCCTCTGCTTACTTTCCTCGAACATCAAGGCCAAACCTATCGACGACGTCCGGAATATATATATGTATCGATGTCTTTCGCTTCGCTCGCACCTCCCACCGTGTTCCAGCCGACCTCCTTGTCCTGAAAGAAGAAGTCCACGCGTTCCGCCGCGCCCGAGCGAAGGCGAACCACGAGAACGTAAGCCTCCCCCCACCCGGCCAGGTGCCAGGATGCGAGAGTGGCCTCCCTTGCCGCCTCCCGTACCGTCTCCCTCGTCGCCGCGGCGCGCCCGATTGCCACGGACCCACCACCGCAGGATCCGATTTTTCGCTTCATTTCTGAGAATCAGGAGTTGGGAGTAGGGTTGACACTCCGGACCCGGCAGAGAGCGCCAGAAGTAAAGCGAGCAAAAGGCCTGCATGGTGGAGTAGTAGGCCGCGCGGTGGACGGACAGAGACAGAGAGAGGGAAAGAGAGTGCGAGTTGTTTGGCCGCTTGATCGATGTTTGAACTCACCGTGGCTTATGTCATCTACGGTCAGTGAGGGGACCGCTGGAAGGGACCTTGAGGACTCAAAAAAGAAGAATACGTTTTCAGAAAACCAACCTTGTTTAAAAAGGAACCACAACTCCGTTGCAGCGCAGGAGCACGACGACAACGACGAACATCTCGTTGGCCTCGCCGCCAAGAGAACGAAAACTTTGGGCGGGATGGGTCAGGAGAGCAACGCCGAGAACTCCTCGAGTCCTGGGAGAAACGGGGCCCCGGGAGAGGGAGAGGAAGGTGAGGTGAGACACCTCCACCCGGAAGCGACCAGGACCTTAGATGTCGCGCTCGGGCTGCCGCTGTCCGGCGCGAGGTACAAGTGCACCGAACTCGTGCGGGTCATGGAGCAGGCCCTGTACTCGCTGGGCTACCCGGAGGTCGCCCAAAAGCTGGAAAAGTCGAGCGGGGTAAACCTGCACAGCGAGAGAGTGCAGAGGCTCCAGGAGGGCTGCCTGTCCGGCCAGTGGGAGCAGGTCATCGCACTTATAGATGGAGAGAGGGACCACCTGTTCGGGGCCGTAGAGGAGGACCACGACGGAGGCGAGGAGGCGACGACGGAGGAGCGCGTCCAGAAGGCCAAGTTCCTGGTCCTGGAGCAGAAGTACCTCGAGAGACTGAGCTCTGGCGACGTCGGCACAGCGCTCGCGTGCCTGCGGGAGGAGATCACGCCTCTTGGTATCAACACGGGTCGGCTCCACGAGCTCGCGTCGCTGATGAGATGCCGGTCGTGGCAGGACCTCGTCGAGAGCAGGGCGTTCGGGGATCAGCCCTCGTCCTCGTCCGACCCCGTGTCGGAGGCTGCGGCGGCCTTGGTTGCCAATGGGTCATCCGCGAGGGAGAAGCCAAGGGACGCCAAGGGGGCCGTCAGCCCGCAGGTCTCGAGGCAGCAGCTCCTGAGGAAACTACAGGAGGTCATCCCATCGAGCGTGATGCTCCCGGAGAACAGGCTGGAGTCCCTCCTGGGACAGGCGGTCGCGCACCAGGTCTCCCACTGCATGTACTATAACAAGACGGACACCACCTTCAGCCTGTTGAGCGACTACGCTTGTGGCCCAGAGCAGATCCCCAGCGTCACGAGCCAGATCTTGGACGGGCACAGCGACGAGGTGTGGCACGTGCAGTTCAGCAGCTCTGGGAGGATGCTCGCCTCTGCGAGCGCGGACGGAACTTGCATCATTTGGGAGAGGGCGCCCGCAGGGGAGGCCAACGGCTCATCTGGCGGGTCGAGGTCGCCGTCCTCCAGGAAGTTTAGGATCAGGCACGAGCTGGCGGGCCACAAGAAGCCCATCGCATTCGTCTGCTGGAGCCCGAACGAGGAGTACTTGCTGACTTGCGGCAACGATCACGTGCTGAACGCGTGGTGTGTAGAGACTGGGAAGGTGCACCACAGGTACGAGAAGCACCTCGACAGTGTGACCTCGTGCGCCTGGCTGCCGGACAGCAAGAGGTTCGTGTCCGGGTCGATCGACAAGCACATCTACATGTGGCACCTGGACGGCAGGCTCGTCCGGCACTGGAAGGGCTCCAGAATCAATGACTTGGCCATCTCCAGGAACGGGAAGTGGATGGTAAGCACCAGCAACGAGAAGAAGTTCCACTTGTTTAATCTGGCGATGGACACGGAGACGGTGGTGTACGAGCAGGAGTCCATCATCTCGCTCTGCCTGAGCAAGCACTCGGACTTGCTGCTCGTCAACCTGCAAAACCAGAAGATTCACCTGTGGGACCTTAACGAGTTCTTCGAGAGCTGCGGCTCGCCGGAGGCCCTGCCCATCGAGCCCATCCGGAGGTACAGGGGGCAGCACGAGAAGCAGGGGAGGTACGTGATCAGGTCTTGCTTTGGGGGAAGCACGGAGACTTTTGTTGTGTCTGGCAGTGAGGACTCTCAGGTGTACATCTGGCACCAGCAGAAGGGAGAGCTCCTTAAGGTGCTCTCCGGCCACTCAGGGACAGTGAACGCGGTGACATGGAATCCAACAGACCCCTACACCTTCGCTAGCGCCAGCGACGACCACTCCATCCGAATCTGGGGAACGCAGGAGACCGTTTGAGCCGCAAATCATTCTTCTTTCCAAAACTTTTTTTTTTGGTTTAATCAGAGCATCGCACTTTGTCGCCACCAGCTTGCCAGCTACGCCACCACCCTCCCCCCGCTGCACGACTCATCCAAGACCGCGCTGTAGATGATTCCAAGCGTTAGGCACTGGGATATGAGCTTGATGAAGGCTTTTCTTGGTTTGCTGTGCGGGTGGGTGGAGATCTCAGGCCCCAGGACATTCATGAGAGCCCCTGCGGCGCACACCTGACACTGCACGCGGTCGCAGCAAAGGAGGTCCGCGAGGTGCTTCACGGCGTCCGACTCCCTAAGGAAGAAGCAAGGAGAAGGGCAAGCACAAGTCAGTTGATTTTTCTTTGCCGGTTGGGGGAGCGGTTCTCGAAACAAAAGATGGAACTCGTGGCAGGGTGAAGCGCACCTGATCATGCTCCTGCTGGCGACCTCCCGCGAGACGTTCTGCAGCGTGCCCGCCGCGGACGCGGCCACCGCGCCGTCGCCGTCCTTCAGAAGCCGAACGAGCTCCGCTATCCCCCCCTCCACCCGGATGGCATGGATCGTTCCGGGGTCTGAGCTGAGGTTGTGGAGCGCTCCGGCTGACCTCGCCCTGACCCTCGGTGTCTCCGACCGCAGAAGTCCCACGATCTTGGAAACAAGGCCTTCCTCGCGCCTCAGCTCTCTCCTCCCCTCCTCGTGAAAGGAGATGCTCTGCAGCGCCCCGGCGGCGTTTGCCTGGACCAAGTCGTCCACACTATCCAAGTATCTTGAGAGGACCCCAACGCCGTGGCAAGAAACAAAAGGCGAGACGTTTCGCCTCTCGTAGCAAAAGTTGAGAAAGACGTTCGCGCACTCCGCGGCAAGCGATGGAACGTTGCTGACGAAGTCTGCGCAGGCCGCTAGCTTCTTCAGTCCTCCCAACTCGATGGATCTCCTGTTTTTCTCCTTCCGTGACAGGATCTTCAAGCAGGTCAGCGCGCTCGACAGCAGCCCGTGGTCGGCCACCACGCTGCCCACGAGGTCCAACAGAGGCGTTAAATCGTCCTCTCTCTCGCTCTTGTAGTTCAAGCTGGTGCTTGGCGTAGCGTTCTCTCGGACGAAGACCGCCAAGCTGGCAGCAAGCTCACAACTTCCCTCGGCCCCCTCGGCCCTCTGGCCCGCGTTGCGCGCGAACCAGGCGTCGATGTCCCGGTAAGGGAGTTCTGAAACCCCCGCCGCCGTCGAGGCGGGACACTTTCGGGTTCCGACCGCGGAAGAGGACCTCTGCAGCTCCATGACGACGCCGGTCATCGCTCTTCTGCTCTCCAAAGCTGCTTGTGTTCTCTTCTCGACGAGGACGAGCTTTCGTTCCCCTGGTTTGAATAGAAACGCAACGGAAACGGGACACGGAAAGAGGAGCCCTAGAGAGTAGAAATCGCCCTTGTGGGGCGCGGCCCCAAAGGTTCCAAGAAAAACATAACCTTTCAAAGTTCAAATGTGAAAATTGGTGCTTTTACAAAGTTTTCCTTGTTTTTTGAGAGACGTAAACACAATCCTGAAGCTTCAGAACAACACGACAACGGCTCAGACGGTCGTCAGACGGGCGCGGGTCTCCGACGCCGAGGGGAAGCGCGCTGCAAGGCCCCCACGGGAATGGCGGCAGAGCCCCGAAGAGGACACCTGGGCCGCGATCTCGAACGTTCGCGAGCGATCTAGCCAAGGGCACGGGAAACATAGGATAGAGTCTGGAACTTGTGTGGTGTAGGCGCCGGAGATAACGGCTTGGCGCGGCGAGGCGGGAGGTGGGAGGCGGGCTTTGCCCGCGCGAGGGGGGGTCATGGTGCTCAGGCGGTGGGAGGTTCTCGTCACGATGGTGTGGCTCGCGGGCCTCGCGGGACCCGTCGCCTTGCCCTTCTTCGCGGAGACCGTGAGGCTGGACGAGAACGCCCTTCTTCCCCATCAGTCTGCTCCGACGTTCCGCACGGGCGGGTCCAAGCTTCGGCCCGGCTTCAATTTGAGGAGCGTCCTGCGCGATCACGGCTTGCTCTTCTCGCCCGCGGCCGGGGTCGACGCCTGCGACGCCACCACAACCGTGGTAAAAGCGGGGAGCAACCCCCAGCAACAAAGCTTGTTGTGGGTACGTGCGTGTTACCCACGCTGCCGATCTCTCTCTCACTCTCCCTCTCTCCTCGCTACAGCGTGCTGATGCGCACCTCTTTCTCCCCTGAATTGGACCTCAACCTCCTCGCGTTACAAAAACTTACAACTCCTTATTGTATCCAACAAAAAGTTCGTGGACGCCACCCTGCTGCCACTGTCCCTGGACCTCATGCTGCAGCTCGGGGGTTCCAAGTGGCTCGCCAGGGACGCGATCTTCGTCCACCTGAACGCCTCGTCAGCATCGTGTGACCCTTCCCACGCCGCAGCGGAGTGGCTCCGCGGCTACCACGAGACAGGGGACCACGCCGATTCCGGTGCAGGCAACGTCGCCGCCGCCATCATCCTCAGCCAGGGCCCCGGCCCCGAGGGGGGGGAGGCGGACCTGGCGGTCAGGCTGAATGGCGACGCGGGGCTCCTTCCCAACCTTGACTTGGTCACCACGCTCAGAATCGTGCACGGAAACGCGGGAGGAGCCTCCATCGCTCTGGCGGGAATGCCGGACTGCGAGACGGCCATGTGCGGCCCGCCCCAGTCACCTCGAGACCTCGCACGATCGACCTCGTGCCTCTGGAGGTTCTACCAGGGCCACTGGATGGGCCGGGGCGATTTTCCCGGCGGAACGTTCAGGTCTCTCGCCATCGACGCCCTAGAGCTGGCAGTCTCTCCTGCCGCATCGCGGGGCGGCCGCGTGACGGCCCACACCCTCCGATCCCTGGAGCTCCTCTCCCGGTCGCTGAACAACGTCGAGGAGAAGCTCCACCACAGCACCTACGCTTACTTGCTCTTCTCCCTCGGGTGCGGGGCCTCCTCGCCACTGGCCTGGATCTGGTGCGTGGTGGCCACCGCGGCCCCAGTGGCCCTGCTCCCCCTCCTCGCGCTGTGGCGAGAGTCGAGGAGCAAGGGGGGCAGTCCGAGCGCCGGGAGGGTTGGGCTCGCCATGGCCTCCGTCGCGGTCGTGTGCCTCGCCTGCTTGTACTTGTTCAGAGACCCTCTGAGGGCTTACACTCTGTGTGCACTCGCATACCCGACTGCGATGCTTTACCACCGCATCAGTGCCGCCGGGGGGCCCAAAGCTCGTCATGATTAATCAGTTAGTCAGTTCTTCCTCTGTGAGTCTCTGACGCGCTTTGCTGTGCTGTCTGTTCGTTTTGTTTTTCTGATGTTGACTAAAGTGAAAGCGGCTCCATGTTTTCTTGGTTCCTTGGTCAAAATGTTATTCTTCCTTCCTCGTCATCACTGGCCGCACAAATCACCTGGTGGTCAACAGCACTCGTGACCCGCGGCGGGTCTCTGGCGCACCTCATCGAACCGACACAAGAGTATAGGCATTTTCGGGCTTGTCACAAAATCAGTACCTGCCTGGAGGGCTCCTGTCTCTGTACCTCGATGGAGGCCTGCGTGAAAAAGGGAGAAAGAGGGAAAGTCAGTCTTCACGCACGCTGGCCCCGAGAGACGTAAACGCCTTCCGTCACCTTTCGTCGTATCCGCCCCTTCCTCCGCCGTACCCTCCCCTATCGCCTCCGTAGCCGCCGTCGTCGTCGTATCTCCTGGGTGGAGGCCTGTCGCCGTAGCCGCCGCGGTCGCCATAGCCACCGCCGCCGCCGCGGTAACCGCCACCACCTCCGCGGTAGCCGCCACCACCACCTCCGTACCTTCCTCCTCCGCCGCCACGGTAGCCTCCTCCGCCACCGCCTCCGTAGCCCCCCCTCCTTGGGGCGGATCTGTCCCTTGGCACGGCGGGAGCGACGGTGATACGCCTGCCCCAGACCTCCTTGTCGTGCAAGTCGTTGATCGCGTCCTGCCTTCCGTCCTCGGTCTCGAAAACAACGAAACCGAAGCCCCTGGGAGTTCCAAAAAAGAAAGAAAAAAAAAAAGTTTTCGAGTCAGCTTCTGTCTCCTAAAAATGCAAAAACATGCGGCTTGTGCGGCGGGACGGGGGAGGCGTCGTCACGGCGGGGAGGGGGTGAAGCAAACGCACCTCGACCTTCCGCTGAACTTGTCGGTCGCGACCATGGCGGACACGATGTTGTACTTCTTGAACTCCTCGTGGAGCTCGTTGTCCGTCACTTCCCACGCCAGGCCACCGATGAAGCCCTTGATCTCCTCTCCCTGAGGTTGCTGGGGTGGAGGGGGTGCCGCCGCGTCGTCGGTCACGGGCGCGGTCTCCTCCGCTGGGGCCACCGCCGCCTCCTTCTCCGCTGGGGCGTCCTCGGCAGGGGCCTCGGCGGCCACTGGGTCCTCGTTGGGTGCCATGTTCTCTCTCTCTCTCTCTCTCTCTCTCCTCTGCCCGCCGGCTTCGATTTTTTAGATGGCAGCAGTCCCGTCCCGAGGTTGCGCCGACGTCGTTGCGGGAAATGTTGCGGGAAAAATGTCAGGAAATTGATCCACAGGACAATCCTTTCCCTACTGGGTAACTGGGCAAAGGCGCCAGTGGGCGAGCCTGTTGCGGGCGGTCACGATGGTCCCCCGTCGGCCGGCGGGGCGGCGGACCCTGTCCCTAACCTCCGTCGCCGTCGTCGTCCTCCTCGCCGTCGCACACGAGCTCGTTTCTGCCTCAAAACTCCCCAGGAAAGATGACAGCCAAAGGGCCTCAGAGGAGCCCCTGGACGTGGGGGCGCCGAGGGGCATCCTGTGGTTCGGTAACGACGACGACGCCAAGTCGAGATCCAGAACGTTTCTGAGGTCCGGATCAATCCAAAACGGAGGCCTTCAGAGTGCCACGGTGTCCGCGTGGGTCAAGGCAGACCATATGAAAAGGTATAACTGGGTTGTAGGCACAGCGAGCAGGGCGAACGGGTTCGCCCTATTTCTCGACGAGGGGGAGAAAGCCTGCTTCGGGCTCTTCCGCCAGGGGCAGCTCAAGACGATCTCCAACCGAGGCCTACAGCTCCCCAAAGCCTGGCACTACGTCAGCGGAGTCTTCGATAACGGAACCATCCAAGTCTTCGTGGACGCCCAGCCCGGAGAGGTCGTGCCGCTGTCGCTTCGGTCACTGTCACCCGAGACGTGGCGGGACGGCCTGCTCGTCGGTGGGTCGCCGGACTTCCCGCAGCTCAGGCTCGACGGTTCAATCGGTGGTGTCCACCTTTGGTCGTCCGCGAGGACCTCCTCTGACCTCGCACAAGACATGATCACTCTCCCGCCATCGGCCGTGCGGCCGGCGTGGGCTAGCCACCGTCCCCGCGAGCTCGTGGGCGCGTGGGTCGTGCCTGCGGGGGAGGGCGGGGCGGCAATGGAGGACGCCGTCGGCGGCGCCGACCTGGTCGCTGGAGGGGAGGGGATGCCCCCATTCTGGCGGCTGTCTGACCTGCCCCTCCACCTTTGTGCCGAGGAGGCCGAGGACGGCGCCGCCGGGCTCGAGGCGACGATCGGGGACCGGGGAGGGGGAGGCGCGATCATCGCGATCGACCGGCTACCGGACCACCTGGAGCCACGGGCAACTCTCGTGGAGGCCAGGGAAGGGGGCATCGCCCTTGGGCCTCTGCCCTCTCTGCCCTGGCCGCTCGTGCCGGGCAGGCGCCTCAAGATTGAGATCCCCGTTGGGAAGGCGGGCGGCCACCTGTGCGGCGAGGTCGCCCTGCGGTCGTCGAAAGGCAAGGGCACGACGTCGGTCTTCGTGTACGGACGTACTCGCGGCGAAGGGGATTTGGACCACTCTCAGGTCGTGGAGTCCTGCCACTTTTCCGGTCGCGGCCGTGGCCTGGTGAGAAGGAGGGCAGACGGGGTAGGAGCGCCCGGGGGGCAGTCGATCCTTGTGTTCGCGCCGGATGACTTTGGGGCGCTTTCGGCGGCGACTCTCGGAAGGGTTGGAGCGCTGGTGGGGGCCTTGGGACGTGGGGCGCGGTGCCTGGTCTTCAGGGTGGCTGACCGGGCAAGCCGAGGCCATGTGGAGGCTATGGCGCTTGACCTTGGAGGCGGCCAATCCTGCGTTTCTTACGGGGTATCGTCGGCGGTTGCGGGCCTCGGGATCGCAATGGGAGTCCTGGGGGACGGCAGGGCTCTAGTCACGACGACTGCGGCGGCGGAGGCGCTGCCCATTGGTTTTGGAGACCGGGCCGCGAGGGCTCTCGTGGCAATGGCGGGCGGCGACCCTGGGCCATTCTGCGCCCTCCCGGGCGAAGACGACGGCCCCGCCCCGGCCTGTGCCTCGTCCAACGCCTCGGAAGCCGCCGGTGCCGCCACGCCCATGCCTCAGGAAACCTTTGCTCGCGCCGTTGTCTCAGCCCTGGGCGGGTCTGAGCGATGGTGGCCTCTCTTCGTGACCCGAGGAGTGGCCTGCCTCCGCGTGGCCGACCTGAGGTCCGTCCGCATCGGCCCATCCTCCGAGCCAACGCCTTCGTTCCGCTCCGCCGGGCGCACGGCCGAACTGGGGATCCTAGTAGGCCTTTGGGGTGCCTACGTTCGGATCCTGAAGGCCTCAGGGGCTTGGCGCCAGCCTGGGGGGCCTGCTGAAGTGGAGGGCGGCGCAATCGCTTTCGAGGCCTCCACTGCAGACGGGTGGGGCGGTGGAGGGGGCTGCCAGTTGCTCTCAAAGATTGTTCTGGCGCTTCGGGGAGCCTGACACCACCTGCCCCCCTGCCTTTGTGTGTATTTATAAGAAAAATTGTACATCATCACGTCTTGTTGTTCCTGTTGCTGGCGAGCACGGGACTGAAGGGCTTCTTGCTAAAGTCGGGCATCTTCCTGGCCTTGAAGCTGCCCATCGCCTTTCTCAGCTCTGCTGCCTCCTCCTTCTCTCTCTGCCGCCGCTTCTCCTCCTCCACCCGCCTGGCCTCGGCCTTGGCCTCCTCCCTCTGCCTCACGTGCTCCCGGATTGGCACAGTGCCGGGCTTTGGGGGCTCCAAGTAATGCAGGTTCTTGGGCGAGAACTTGCGACTCTTTAAGTCGGGCAAGGGCGACGCCTTGAATTCCATGCTCTTCCTCAGCTCCTTCACCCTCCGCTCTTCCTCCTTTTCCTCAAGCACCCTGCGCTCCCGCTCCTGCGCTGCCTCCAGGCTCTCCTTCTCCTTGAGGTACTCCTCGAACTTGGCCCTCTGCCTGGCGCGCTCGTCCGTGGCCGGGTGGTAGGCCTGGATGTTCGAGGTCGAGGGAACATACCTGTTGGGCGACTGCAGATCGGCGTAGGACTGTGGGGACGCGGACTTGGGCCTCTGTGGCCTTGGCTGGACTGCAGGACCCCTCAACGCAATCGTCTTCAACCTCGCCTTCTTCTCCTTCGCCTCCTGCCTGGCACGCCTCGACTCGATTTCACCCTTGACCAAGAGCTCGGTCTTCCGCTCCGCCCGCGCTTCCATCGCCACGTCGATGTTCAGTTTGTGCGGGCCGCGGTTCTGGAGCTTGGGCGACGCGGACGCCGGCCTCCTCGCCTTTGGACCCCGCAGGGCGAGCTTGAACAGGCGCTCCTTCCGAATTCTGTCCTCCTCCCGCGCCCTCTGCAGCTCCTCTGCGTCGCGCTCCTCCCTCTCTTGCTTCCTCTCCATCTTCTTGTTGTAAGCCGCCTCCGTGCTCAGCCGCGGGGGCTTCGCCAGCGGGCTAAGCGCACTGCTGGCCACGTCCGGGACGTCCTCCTCGCCCAATGCAACGACGGCACCGTCCCCAACAGAAACCGGCGTGTTCCCCAAAGATCGCATCTTTGGAATGTTGGCCACCCGCGGCGTAGCAGGTACGCTCCCAGGCTTGTCCTCGTTCCGTTTCGTGGCACTCCACTTGATGTAATTCAAAGTGGGTGCCACGCAATACCTTTCCCCCGTGGCCACACTCAAGGCTTTTGAGTACTCCTGACAACAATAATGATGGAGCTTCTCGCAAGTCTCGTAGTCGCATCCTAGCTTCTCCATGAGCTCGACCAACCTGTCTCCCATTTGCACAACGGCGTACAAGTCCAGCGCGTTGGCCTCCACCTCCTCGAAGAGGTGGGCTCGCTCGTGTTCCAGGTGGGTGGTCTCGGCAACGGCGTGCCGGAGACCCCGGCGAAGCGCATTCCTGCTCAGAGTCGAGGCACCTTCCTCTGAATTCATCATCTTTGAATTATTGCCCTGGGCACTCGCACGTCGCTGCGATTGTTGCCCCGGCAGCCACCGTGGTTCGCCCTTCGTCTGGTGCCCTGCCCTTCCTCTCTGTGCGATGCGGTGGCATCGGCACACTTGCTTTTCCCGCACCGCCAACCAAAATTCCCTCAAACACAGAAAGAGTGTGGAAACTAGGTCTACCGAGAACACGAGAGTTTTCGAAACTGTTTTTAAGAAGAACAAATTCAATTTTGAAGAAGGAATTATTCATTATTTGGCTTTTTGCAAGATTAGTACTTTGAACCTGGTACAGTTACTGTAACCGTCATTCACGACAGCGAGTAGAAAAGGATGGAGCTCTCGTTGCCGACGACGACGCAGTGCGACAGGCCGAGCACGCTGACGCCCGAGATGTTGCTGCTCTCTTTCGCCCCTCCCAAGTTCCTGAGCTTGAAGGGCCGGCCGGCAGCCTCCACCGCGTCCGAGCACGTTGGGTTGAGGACCTGCAGCCTGGGTCCCCAACTGACCAGAACCTGCCGGCCAGCCGGGTAAACCCCTGTCGGGGAGCCACCCTTGCAGGATGTCGCCGCCATCGTGGCCTCCGACAGCTTTCTCCTGTCGTAGACCCTAACAGAGTCCCTGCCCCCCGCACAGACCAGGTTCTCGCCGGCAAAGCTCAGGCAGCGGACAGCGCCGCCGCCGCGGGTGGCGTCAAAGCTGCACACGATCCTCCCCGACCTGAGGTCGAGGAGCGAGGCCGAGCCGGCGGAGAAGCCGCAGGCGAGCAAGCCGCCCGCGGAGTGGGCTGCCATGGCCTGGATCGACCCCTGGTCCTGCCCACGGCATGCTCTCCACAACCCCAGCGGTCTTTGGGCGTCGGCGTCAAAGGTGGCGAGGGATCCGTCCTCCCTACCGAGGGCGACGAGGTCCCCGTGGGCCGCCAGACACGTGCACCCGACATCCTGGCCGCCGCCCTGTTCGCCGGCCCCGCCATCTCCGAGGCCATAGCAGGCCTCCGCGTCCGTCTTTGGCTCCCACACCCGGAGCTTGCCCGCGGCCTCGCAGGATGCGACCACCTTGCCGCCCCTCAGGGACGCGAGGCCCGTGACAGACGACCCGTGGCCGACGTAAATCCGCTCCACGCGGTCCTCCCCAAAGTCCCAGGCCCTGATCACCGGGGAGCTCGAGGAGGAAGACGCTGATCCTGCGGCCAGGACCAGACCGGCCATCTCCTCCGCCACCGCAAACCTGACCCTGGAGACCGAGGGCTTGAACTGGTGCACGCAACGAAAGTCGGTCCCGAGGCCGTCGTCAAGCGAGGTGACGTAGCTCGACGGGCTGACCTTAATTCCCTCGGGCATGGTAGGCGAGAAGGGTAGGGAGGGGCCGCCCTCCGAGCGGCAGAGCCACCGGTAGCCAGAGGCCCAGGACTTTGCCCCGTCAGGGTCACCGCCGAGGGAAGGCAGGGAATCCAAGGACGCGATCTCCTCCACCCCCAACTTGTCCCTCGCCCTCACCGCCTCGATGGAAGCCCAGCCCGCGCACGCCTCCCCCACCGCCTCTTCTCCGGCCGCCTGGCATAGCCTGCGATGCAGGAAGGTTACCGCGGCGATGTAGTAATCTGCCGGGTCCTGTCCAAGGAAGAAGATGGGCTCCAGGTTTGGAATGAGGGTGCCCAGGACGTACTTTCGCCCTCCACCGCTGATGGCCCCGTCCACCAGAAGCGCCGCGGTGCAGCACAGCACCGAGAGGTCGGGATAGGGAAGGAGCAAGATCTGCATTGGGGTCCCACAGATCGATAGGGAGGGAGAGAGGGTCAGTGCTGCCCTTCAAGACGCAGAGCATGGCGCGACACAAAATGGGCCTCGTCCGTCTCGTTTTTCAAGCCTCTTTCTTCGAACCTCACCTGCAGCAGCAGCCCTGGCTGCTGGACCTCCCCCCTCCACGTGTCCTCCACTAGGGTCCTCATTACTACTGCCGGATCGACGTGCCCTCGGACTGCCGTGAGGAGGGCAAGTGCGGAGCCCAGGTGGTCGGTGGCCTGAGGCGTCGGCCTGAGCCTCCCGCTCCTCCCCGCCGCCACCACCGCCCTTCCCGCGATCTCCACCAGCCTTGGGTACACCTGAGTTTGGACAAAGGTCCTGCCGAGGCGCTGGGACAGGTCGCACACCAGACCGGCAAAGCAAGGGTCGTAGTAAAGGAGGTTGAGCAACGGGTCCAGGACCTTCTTGACGGTGACGGGGAGGGGCAGGCGGGCTGCCATTGTGGTGACCACCTCGGACACGAGCGCAGCGGACCCACTGCCACCGCCCTGGGCTACCAGCTCGATCACTTTGGGGTAGAGGTTTCTGAAGAAGCAGTCTGCTCCAAGGAGGTCGAGGAGCCTGCCGCAGAAGTGCGAGTCCAGGAGCAGGCCCCTCAGGGCCAAGGCGAGCCTTCGGTTCCCCGGGAGCACGCTGGCCGGCGTCGAGGACCCCTGGAGCGCCCCGACCAGGAAGGGCAGGAGATGATCCTTGGTTACGTCCGTGGGCAGCTTGGCGAGCAAGATTTCCAAAATTCCTGCCAGGTCGCTGCCCTCCCGGTCGGAGGGCTCCCTAGCCTCCCCTACCTCGCCGCTCGGGAAGTGCAGAGCGTCCAGAAGGCACCGGAGGGCGACCACGTGGACCCCCCGGTCCGCCGCCCCCGCCAGCCGCGAGCGCGTGTGATCCAGAATGGCAGCGAGCCTGTCTCCCAGAGCCCTGGCCGGGTCACTGGAGGCCGCCACGAGGTCGTAGGCGTCCTTCACGTGGGCCTGGAAGGCGGGGCAGAGCACGACGTGGTCCATGGTCAGGGCAGGAGAGGCGGAGACCAAGCCCCTGACGTACTGGCGTAGGGACCTCGGGAAGAGATGCTCATCCTCGGCTCCCGGCGGAGGAGATGACGATATGGCGGTCACCAGCCCGGCATCCGCCAGGAGAGCGTCCCGCCTCCTCGGACTGAAAAGCGCGGACGCCAGCCGGCACACGAATGCGACGTCGACGTGCCTGGAGTCGTCGCCCCTGCCCGGGGCTTGGTGCCGAGCGTTATAACTTCTCTCACAGAACGAGAGGTTGGTTGCTGTAAACCGATCCGCTGCCTCCAGGTCCCTGCAGCCCCCGAAGGAAAGGGCCCTCGGGGGCGGCGGGAACCTCCCAGGGTGTGCCGTGGCGAAGAGCTGGAACCTCCCCCGACACCTGGGGAAGCAAGTGTCCTTGTGAGGGAGGTGGACGTTCTTGTTGGCCACGGCGTCTTCCCCCAAGAGCGCGGCGCCAAAGTTCAGGTCTATCCACCGGTGCAGGACCTCGGAGACCCTGGGGCTCTCCAGCGCCTCGCGGTGGATCTTCACGAAGTCCTGGGGCGACTTCGACCAGTGGGGCGCCTGAAGGTCGTCCATCCCCTCGTGCGTCGACGAGAAGATCTCGGGGTTGTCATAAAAGTCCGGGATGGCCTCGTCCGGGGTCCACTGGAACATCCTCTGCATCGAGCTCGGGTACTCCCTCGGCTCGAAGACAGCCCTCACGACGTCGGTCAAGACCTCCTTCCTGAGCCGCCTGGCCAGGTACACGCAAACAGTGAGCTCCGAGAGAGCCTCGTCCGAAACATGGTGGGGAGGGTCGCTGCAAACGTAGGTCATGTCCAGCTGCCATTTTGGTCATGGTTTTGCGGAGGGGTCCGAATCGGATCGAGGGAAGATGGCGGCCACGTCAGCGCGTCGCAAGTCGGTTGTAAGTCAGTTGTAAGCCCACCTGTAGGTCCCCCTTGGCAAGCCTCCACTTTGTCTGGGTGAGGTCTCTCCACCCTCCGCCCTCCGCGGCGTCCTCCCTGGGGTCCTGGGTCATGTCCACCACCCACGGGAGGACCGGGTAGAACGCCAAGTTGCCCCTCTCCCGACCGCACGCCCAGTTCAGGAGCATCAGGTAATCGAAGTTGCTCAGAGCCCCTTGCCTCCAAGCTACAAACCCTTCCGCGAGGCGCCCCGCGGCACCGTCACTCTGGTTCCCGGCGTGGCCGTCGTCGCCATCATCGCGGCCGGTCCCGGCCACTCCCCGGAGCTTGTTGTAATCCACAAGGGCGCGCACGAGGCCCTGGTCGCTGCAGAAGAAGTTGGACGCGGAGAGCGAGCCGAGGGCGAGGCCCCTGCCGTGGCAGAACCTAACGAGCTGCGCCACCTGGTACACGATGAGCGCCGACGTGGCGCCATTCAGAAACCCCCGCGTGCTGTACTTCAGGACACTAGAGAGTTGGCCGCCCGGGTTTGGATAGACGCTCACCACGGCGCCTCCGGGGGCCCGGAAGAAGGCAAGCGGGGTGAGGATGTTGGGGTGGAGGTAGTAGCGGGGGGCGCCCGACCCTCGCTTGCCCCGCTCGTGCGACGCGAGCGCTTCCCGGACGGACGCGTCCGTCATCGGGAGGCACTCGATTGGCTCCCGCGAGCCGAGGACCCCCGAAGCCGCCGCCGCGGGCTCACGGCCCGCGCCCCCTGCGCTGCCCACCCTTAGCTCTTCCAGAAAATCCCACAGCTTCGTTCGCCTCGCGTCCTCCCCGTGACCCACCTCGGCGCTCGTGCCAGGCCCGTCCCCATGATCGCCCTCGCCCTTGATGCCCTTGATCGACGAGTGGAGTCTGAGGATGACGGTCTTGGCCTTGGGCGCCTCACTGGCACCCCTGCCTGCCTTCTGTGATGGGCCAAGGACTCTGCAGACCCGTGCCTGTCCCCCGCAGGCGCACGGGACGGGGTACAGGACCTCAAGCGTCGCGCCGCAGTGCTCGAGAACGAGGTCGTCGATCGACGCCATTCCCGCGACCGTCGCCCGACCATCATCCACCATTGCGAACGTCCTCGATGCCCGCCTCCCCTCGCTCCTCCCCTCGCCTCTCTCCTACCAACGCTTTTCGCGGGGCAAGAATTCCAGACCTTTTCCCGGGAAAAGTAGAATTCTGTGTGTGCAGCAGGCCTGTAAAATTTTGACGGTATTTCGTGATAGACGTTCTTTTTCCAAGAAAAAAAGTGAAATTGCCATTGAAAATTAATGTTATATACGAAAAATGACGGCCCGTCAAAATTTTACAGATTGAAAAACAAGGGGGGCTTCGCGCCAAAACAAACGACAACGAGAACAAAGCGCGATGCCCGGCGAGGAGAGAACCATGGCCGACGCTTCATCGGTGGGAGAGAAAAGGAAGTTGAAGGATATGTCCTCGGATGTCCCGTCACATGAAGACAATCAGGGCCCGGACTCGGACCTCGCTCCGTATTTGGGAAAGCCCGGCCTCCACCCAACGAACGACCTCGGCCTCTCCCTACCTGGAGGTGAACTCGAAGTGCTGTGGGACGTCTCGAAGGATTCTTGCGGCGTGGAGCGCGTGTGGTGGAAGGGTGCACTCGTCTCGGAGGAGGCTGGCGGCAGAGACAATGGCGACGGGCAGAGGCCGGGGGCTGTGGGGAGCCTCGGTCCTTCGTTTTCCCTCAAGTACGAAAAGTACGCCGGTTTCGAGGAGGAGACGAGAGTGGTTGTGTTCCTCAAGGAGCACCTGCTGCTGGACGTCGCGGAGGCGCAGCTCCTGGAGTGGAGGAAGAGGGGAGACGACTACGAGCCACCGGAGCCTTTGCCAGCGGAAGACCAGGTGAGAAGGCGCGCGCCCTCTTACCCGTGCTGGAAAAAGACCACATGCTGACGCCCCAGCGTACCTCTCTCTCTCTTTCTCTTCTCCGTCTCTCTGCCTGTCTGTCTATCAAGGTGGTGACGATCGGCGAGGTGACCGCGGAGGTGGCGGGCGGCGTCGACATCGAGGAGGGCCTGGCGGAGCTTACGAAGATGCCCTTCGAGAAGCAGCAGCAGTTTGCGAGCGAGTACAGGATCCTCGCTGACGCGTTCAAGCAGAAGCTCAGGGAGACCCTGGAGGCCAAGGGGGAGGGGTACGTGGTTGGGGCGGAGGATATTCGCGAGATGGTGGAGGGCTTGAAGGGGGGAAGACCGTGACGCGCCCCATCCAAAGGCCTTGTCGTTGGTTTGTATCATAGCGAATGAAATAAGTTAGTCTCATCACGACCCGTACTTTGGCGCCCGAGATATGCTGAACATGGCGCCCTTGAGGAGGTGGAGGGCGAGTATGGCGCCGGAACCGCCGCTCCGCCGCGCCTCGAACGCCGAGAACGACCCGACATCGTCCCTCCTCACGTGGTTGACGGGAGAGTACACGACAGAGAGAGCCAACCCGGAGTCGCAGACGTCGGCGGCCTTCCCGGCGTGAAACTCGCAGCTCTGCCGCGGCGAGAAGAAGGGAAACTCCGCCGTCGAGGAGGATCCCGCGCCATCGCGAGCTCCCACCCCGCCACGAGCCCCCTCGCCGTCCCCCGCCAGAACCACAAGGAGCGTTCGTTCGTCCACGCAGGTTCTTCGAAGCTCGCGCACGGTCAGGTCCAGCACGTCGCAGCCTCCCGCCCCGCTCGCGGCACCGAGGTGAACGAGCACGAAGTCCGCGTCCGATCCGAAGGCTTGGGAGACGCTCGCCCCGACGGCGCCGGCCCAGGCCTCTTCTGCATTGTCCGAACCCGATGGCAGAGTCAGAACCTCTGAGTTGTTGTCAAAGATTTCTCGGAAAACTTTCGAGACTTCCTCAGAGGTCGTGACGAGGTGCGAAGGGCAGCCCTTGTACTCGTCCCGCAGCGCTACGCGTTCCCCCGTAACCTTGATCGCGCCGCGTTCCCACTTGCCTAGGACCTGCGCGACCCGCTCCAGCTCGCTCGGAGCTCTCGGCCCGGGGCTCAGTTCCCCGTTGCTGCTTTGTTTGGGGTGGCACCAGAGCAATACGCCGTTCGTACCTCCATCGGCGATCTCGTCGAGCGACGGGAACGGTCTCGATGTCGTCGGGGAGGTCACCTCGGGGTCCAGCGCCCCGGGCGAGAACACCGCCACGCATCGGCGGAGCATCCTCGTCGCGCTCTTCGCTCAGCTCTGGCTCTGGCCCTTTCTGTGTTGTTTTTTCGGGTGGACCCCCCGCCCCGTTGTTGAAATTTCCAGCGTGACGCCGCCTGAGGTGGAACTGAAAAAGCCTCAAGAAGGATAAGAGTTTGTTGTTGTTGTTCAGGCCGGCGACGACGGGGGCGACGATTGTGCGCGATGGCGGTGACCGTTCCGCGCGCTCTAAGTGCGAGGGGGAAGGCCGGCG
>Ga0160423_10001751_pt1 | contig 18172 bp, 16 predicted proteins | sample CRUFie14St8metaG_FD_108191 | JGI IMG/M metagenome (GOLD analysis project Ga0160423, IMG submission 108191) | Marine microbial communities from the Costa Rica Dome - CRUD Field 142mm St8 metaG | ecosystem: Environmental > Aquatic > Marine > Oceanic > Photic zone | place: Costa Rica: the Eastern... | reverse complement strand
ATTAGACAAGAAAAAAATAAAAATTATACATATTTCAACAAAAATATTCACATTGAACCTACAAATATTTGTGTCTTTGACTGTAAATTTTGTTCATATTCAAGACTCTTAAAAAAAAGAAATGAAGGTTGGGAATATAGTATTGAACAAATGCTAGATAAGATTAAAAGTTATGAGGAAGATAGTATTACAGAAGTTCATATTGTAGGTGGAGTTCACCCAAAAATGGGCCTAAATTATTTTGTAGATTTAATTAAGAAAATCAAATCCATTAGACCTAAATTACATATCAAAGCTTTTACAGCTGTTGAGTTAGATTACATGTGTAAAAAAGCTAAAGTTAGCTATAAAAAAGGTCTTAAAATGTTAAAAGATGCTGGACAAAACTCACTTCCAGGTGGAGGTGCAGAAATTTTTGCAGAAGATATAAGAAATAAGATATGTAAAGATAAGTGTACCAGTCAGGAATGGCTAAAAATTCATGAATCAGCTCATGAATTAGGTATGCCTTCAAATGCCACTATGTTATACGGACACATTGAAAACTCTGAACATATTATCGATCACATGAGCAGACTTAGAGAACTTCAAGATAAAACTGGTGGATTCAATGCTTTTATTCCACTAAAATTTCGAAATAAAAACAATCAAATGTCAGAAATTAGTGAAGCAAACTTAATTTATGATATAAAGATATATGCTATTTCTAGAATTTTTCTTGATAATTTCAAACATATAAAAGCTTATTGGCCAATGATTGGAAAAAAGGCTAGCCAAACTCTTCTGTCATTTGGAGTAGATGATATTGACGGAACTATTGATGATACAACAAAAATATATTCAATGGCTGGAGCAGAGGAACAACATCCAATAATGTCTACTGAGGAGATAACAACATTAATAACACAAACTGGTAAAATACCGGTTGAAAGAGATTCAATTTATAACGTAATTAAAACTTACTAGCTATTAGTATTTTGATTAATTGAATATTTTCTCCACTTATCTATTAACTTTTTAAAATCATTTGGAGGCTCTGAATCGAACTTCAATTTTTTATTTGTAATTGGATGAGAAAATTTTAGAGATTTTGCATGCAATGCTTGTCCGGTACAAATTTTGAAACAATTTAAAACAAATTGTTTGTACTTGGCAAATACTGTTCCTCTTAAAACTTTCGCTCCACCATACTCAAAATCATTAAAAAGGGGATGACCTATATGTTGAAAATGAGCTCTAATTTGATGAGTCCTACCGGTATCTAACTTACATTCAATTAATGTAGTGTAATGAAATCTTTCTAAAACTCTATAATGTGAGATAGCTTTTTTACCATTTTCAGAATTAGAAAATACTGTCATTATTTTTCGATTTTTTGGATGTCTTCCAATATTACCAGAAATAGTACCTTCATCATTTTCTAAATCTCCCCATACAAGTGCTATATATCTTCTGTCAATTTTTCTATCATAAAACTTCTTTGATAATATTGACATACTTGACTGATTTTTAGCTACCACAAGTAATCCTGAAGTATTTTTATCAATCCTATGAACTAATCCAGGTCTTTCTTTGTTTTCAGCTATAGGTAAATTTTTGAAATGATAAGTCAAAGCATTTACTAATGTATTTTGACGATTACCATGTCCTGGATGCACAACCATACCTGCATCTTTATTAATAATAATAATATCATTATCTTCATACTCTATATTGACAGGTATATTTTGAGCAACCAACTCATATGTATCTTTGGGTCTATCATAAACAACAGTCACTATATCATTACTCTTGACTTTATGATTGGATTTAACTACAGTATTATTTACTTTAACATGTCCAAGCTTAATTGCATTTTGAATTTTATTTCTAGTTGCAAATTCTATAAAATTTAATAAAAATTTATCAACTCTTAAAGGTTTTTGACCTTTATCTGCAACAAACTTATAATGTTCATACTGTAAACTAGACATTTTTAGAACACAATCAACTTATTAAAATTAAATTTATTTTCAATATTAATAAAATACACTCCACTAGAAAGTGAAAGTTTTTTTAATCTAGAATATGTACCATAAAAAATCAAATTTCCACTCACATCATAAACTATAACTTTATCATTATCTACTGCACAATCGATATTAAAAAATGAACTTGTTGGATTTGGATAAATTGAACAGTCCTGGATTTTATTATTAGTATGATTTATAATTTGCTTATTACTTAATATTGGCCTAATCATCCATGACCCTGGAAACTGTGAATTTGTCCATCCCGATCCAATATTATAATACATATATTGATTAGATAGTAAATTTTTATCTAAGCCTACATTAAGTAAATCATCTGATAATTGTTCCCACCCAATATAAAAATCTCCTGTTAATTGAAATATTGAATCTAGAAAATAAGTATGAAATTCATCCGTGATAGTGTGGACCGGATACACCTGTTGTTGATAAATTATAGTGTTATTTGAAATATTTTTCCAAATTGTAAGCTTAAAAGGAATATTATTTGTTGAATCACCCATTTGAGGGAAGTACATTTGAATTGCTCTAAGTGTATCTGGTCTATTTAATTTAAAATGATATGCTAGCCTTGCACCTGAAACATTTATACCATACGCAGATTCAGCACTTCCATCATCATAAGAAAAGTGTGATAAAAATTTTTGAACTCTTTTTAATGTATCATTTTGTTTAAAATCATCTTGACCAGTTTCAATAATATGTTCAATATCAAAATAAACACTGTCTAAAATATTTGTATTAAAAACCGAGTTTTCTATTAAAATAGATGGATTTGTAAATGAAAATAAACCAATTGAATCATAACTAAAAACACTAACATTTCTCCAAGATCCTGTTAATGGATAATGTGAGGTTAAACTATTATTATTATAGACGTTATATTGATAGTCTACATTTATACTAGCGTTGTTATTTCTTAACTTAATATCAAGGGTATCTAACAACTCATTACTTGTTAACATACCTTCATTAAAGTGTAGCCATGGCATTTCATTATATCTTGATAAAAAACTTGGACAATTATATACAAAAGATACATCATTTAAAAAAGATGTATCAACACTAGAATTATATTGATCAATTTTAACATAATCTAAATTCCAATGATCAAAATTTCCAGATAATGTGGCCTTATTTATAAATCTAAACTGAAAATAGTCATGTAAGTACTCATTAGAATTAATTATAATAACTTTCTTCTTAAAACTAAGATTACTTGAGCCTTGCTTACTCCAAACCTTTTTCCAAACATTATTATTATTTTTAAATTCTAATATTAATGAATCGTTTACCTCAGGAGCATCACCAAGACCTTGAGGTTGGTAATAAAATAAAAAATAAGCGGAATCAATATTATTCATCTTAATGTCACGTGACATCAATGTATCTGCATAACCTTCAGCATTAGAAATATTTATTGAATATGCAAAACCATTAGAATCTAATCCATCAAAGGTAGCTGTACCAATTGTTGGGGGTTTTATTGAATACGTTCGATTAACAAATACACTACTTTTTTTCCATAACAAATTATCAACATTTACTTTTCTATAAGAAAAATCGTCAATAAATGGAAGATCTAATTGTGACAACTTATATGATGCATTTTTATTGTTGTTTTTTAAATAAGGATTGCTTACCAAACTACTAATTACTTCTTGTGAGTAAGAGGATAATAATATAAAACAATTAAAAAATAAAAAAAAATTAAATTTCATGTTAATCAGGATTTTCGAAAAATAGATCAATAGAAGATCCTATTTTAATAAAACTTTCTTCATCTTTAAACATTGGCTTCTGTTTATAAATAATTGCAATATTAGAATCCAAAACAGAATTTGTATAAATTTCTACACCAATATTAATTGACTTAGATTTTACAATAATATTTGCCTCTTCTCTTGTTAGTCCAATTAAATTAGGAATAAGAACTTTTTCATTTTTTAATCCCTCCCCTAATATTAAATCTATTTTAGAACCAACATATAATTCTTGACCTTCATTAATTTTAAGTCCATTAATTTCACATGATAACACCTTGTTAACCGCAATATCAGGAATATAAAACAACTCTCCTATTTCTAAATCATATTGTTGTAACTTTCTTACCGCTTGTCTTAAAGAAAGGTCATATATATCGGGAAATTCAACTTTTTTTGATCTTTTCGCATTTATAGTTAAATATATTCTTCTATTTTTTTTTACAAAAGATGAATCTTTTGGTATTTGATTAACACAAATACCTTTTTCACGAGATCTATCGTAAATTGAATCAATAATTATGTATCTCAAATTATGAGCTTTAGCAATAGAATCAACATCATCCAAAGTATAGTTTGAAAAATTTGGAACCAATATTTTTTTATTATGTAATGTGTAAACATCTAATGAGTACAACCAAATGAAAAACAAAATAAATAAAGTAACTAAAGCTAATCCAGTATGCTTGAGATAAATATTGTTTTTAAAAAAAATAATAATTTGTTTTAGCATTAATATTTTTGATTATTCTTCCAAAAATATAAAATTATAGAGATATAAATGTTTTAGATTTTTAATAAAAATGTTTTAGATTTGTTTTAAATGAAATTAAAGAAAAAAAATATTGCGATATTAGCAGGAGGAGATTCTGCAGAACACGAAATATCACTCTCTAGCGCTAATACTGTACTAAAAGAAATTGACAAAACACTCTATAATCCTTTTTTAATACATTACAAGAGTAATAGCTTTTTAGCACTTTACAAAAACAAAAAAATAAAATTAGATAAAAAAGACTTTTCATTTGAACATGAAAATAAAAAATATAAATTCAACAAGGTGTTTATCGTAATACATGGTCCACCAGCAGAAAACGGTGAAATTCAAAATTATTTTAAAAATTTAAATATTCCTCATTCAACATGTTCTAGCAGTGTTTCAAAGCTAACTTTTAATAAATATTTATGTAATAAAAAACTGGTTTCGTTAGGATTTAATTGTGCAAAATCTATATTATACATAGAAAACTCAAAATTTGAAGAATCTCATAAACTAAGTTTACCGCTTTTTGTAAAGCCGAACAAGTCAGGCTCAAGTTTTGGTGTTAAAAAGGTTAAAACAAAAGAGAATTTACAGTTAGCTATCAAACATGCCCTTAAATATGATGATGAAGTAATAATAGAAGAAGAAATAAAAGGCAAAGAAATTAGTTGTGGTGTGTTTAGCGATAAACAGAATCAAACTATTGCACTTCCACTAACAGAAGTTATTAGCCATAACGAATTTTTTGATTACAAAGCAAAATATGAGGGGGAATCACAAGAAGTTACTCCAGCTGAAATCAATCAAAATATTTCAAAAAAAATAAAAGATACTTCAATCAACATTTATAAAAAAATGAATTTGGAAGGAATATGTAGAATTGACTTTATACTCAAAAATAAAACACCATACGTTATTGAAATTAATACTATACCAGGTATGTCAAAGGAAAGTATAATTCCTCAACAAATTAAAGCAGCAGACATAAAGATGTCAGAAGTTATTACAATGAGTCTATCAAACGCAAATATTTAATTATATTTGTTGCCTAATTTTAGAAAAAAATAATGGATAGAAACGAAGAAAAACTAAAGATTTTACAAGAAAGGTTACGACAAATCAAAGAAAAAGATGAAAACATTTCATCAAGTAACAACACTATCAACAAGAGTAGTACACATAAAAATATTGATAATGATATTTCAGAAAAATCTGTTAAAAAACCATCTAGATCTAAAAGTTATATTTTCATTTCTTTCTTATTAGTCTTTGCGTCAGCCTTTTTTGTTTCAAAAAATTATGATAATATAAAATCTTACTTTAATGTAAATTTTGATAAAAATGATAATATTGTCAATAATGAAGTTAAACAAGAAAAAGATAGTGATATACAAATTGAAAAAGAATATGATCTAGAAAAGTTGACTGATATTGCAAAAGGAGAAATAGCTGTGATATTAAATTTAAGTTCTGAAGAAGAAGCAATCATTACAAAAAATGAACTAATTACTAAAGGGTTTAAAGCAAGATACTTTTTTTCTTCTGATTATTCTAATATTACCGAAGAATCATACGAGATACTAATCGGCCCATACGAAACAGAAAACGAATTAAATCAATGGTTAAATAATATTGATACAAAATCTATAACTAGAATTAGTTTATAATTATTTTGCATAAGAAATTGCTCTTGTTTCTCTAATAACAGTTACCTTAACTTGTCCTGGATAAGTCATTTCATTTTGGATTTTGTCTGATATTTGAAACGCAATTTTTGAAGCATCCTCATCATTTACTTTTTCACTTTCTACAACAACTCGTAACTCTCTACCAGCTTGTATTGCATATGATTTCAATACACCAGGATAAGAAAACGCAACCTCTTCAAGCTCCTTAATTCTTTGAATATACGCATCTGCCATTTGTCTTCTTGCACCAGGTCGAGCTCCAGAAACTCCATCACAAATTTGAACTAAAGGAGAAATTAAAAATTTCATTTCTATTTCATCATGATGCGCACCTATTGCATTACAAACTTCTTCTTTTTCACCATATTTTTCAGCCAATTTCATACCAATTATTGCATGTGGTGTTTCTGAATCGTCCTCAGAAACCTTTCCTATATCATGGAGAAGTCCTGCACGCTTCGCGTGTTTTGTATTCAGTCCTAATTCAGATGCCATAACAGCACAAAGATTTGCTGTTTCTCTAGAGTGTTGTAATAAATTCTGACCATAAGAAGATCTATACCTCATCCTCCCTACCATTTTTATAAGTTCGGGATGTAAACCATGAACTCCTAGATCAATAGTTGTTTTTTTTCCAATTTGAATTATTTCCTCCTCTATTTCTTTCTTAGTTTTTTTAACTACTTCTTCAATTCTTGCAGGATGAATTCTTCCATCTGAAACTAATTTATGTAATGATAATCTAGCAATTTCTCTCCTTACTGAATCAAAACAAGAAATAACAATAGCACCTGGAGTGTCATCAACAACTATATCAACTCCAATGGCCGCTTCTAATGCCCTGATATTTCTTCCTTCCCTACCAATAATTCTTCCTTTTACTGCATCATTATCAATATTAAAAACAGAAACTGAATTATCAATTGCTTCTTCAGTAGCTATCCTTTGAATTGTTTGTATGATAATTTTTTTTGCATCTTGCTTTGCTGTTAGCTTTGCATCTTCGATAGTATTTTGAATAATTGATAGAGCTTCAGTTTTAGCTTCTTCTTTTAATGATTCAACTAATTCTAACTTTGCTTGATCAGCTGATAGTGAAGATATGTTTTCTAACTTTTCAATTTGTTGTTTTTTGTCTTTTTCTAAATCTTTTATCTTTTTTTCAATTACATTTCTTTGGTTTTGAAGATCCTTTCTTTCTAATTCATTTTTTTTATCTTTTCTGTTAATTTCAGAGAGTTTTTGATTAAGTGTATTTTCCTTTTGTTTAATTCTTTGATGAGCAGAATTAATTTCTTGATTTTTTTTATTAATCAATTGTTCATGATTAGATTTAAGTTCAATAAATTTTTCTTTAGCCTGCAGAATTTTTTCTTTCTTAATTTGTTCAGCTTCTTGATTAGCTTTTTGAACTATACTGCTAGCAGTAATTCTATTAGAAATTTTGAACACTAAGAAACATATTAATCCCCCCGCAAAAAAAGAACTTATTAATATAGCTATTTCCATAAATAATAAATTTTAAAAACCCCGTACAAATTAATTAAATTCCATATAAACATTTATAAAGCAACCAACATATTTCGACCTTCCACTGCTCCCATTTGAGAAATAATTGAGGCCTGATCTAGATATGTTGAGTATAACTCTAATTTTTAATTTGTTGAATTTAACAATTTACAATACGGGGTTAAAATTATAAAACAGCGTCCAGCATATCTTCTATTTTAATCAAGCAATCTTTTTGATCAGAGTCAATAATATCATTTTTTTCTAAAGTTTCTAATTTTGAAGCATATTCGATTAAGCACATAGCTAATAAGTCTTGTTTATCTTTGATTTCATAGTTTGATTCATAAAACTTGAGGCGCTCAGCAACATTTTTAATTGCTTTTCGAACATATTCCTCTGAATTTCTATCAATTTTCATTGGATATATTCGGTTTGCTATATTTAACTTTATTGCTATCTTTTCCATCATCCTACTTGCTTAGTAACACCAAACACTTATCTATTTCTCTTACGTATTCATTAATTTTATGCTTTGTTTTATGAACATCCTCTTTCGATGAATCAACTGATTTAGAAATCTTCATTATCTTTATCCTGTCTTCGAGATTCTTGATTTGTTTTGCTTTTTGCTCTAATTCAACAACTAATTCATTATTTTTTCTTTCCAAAATTATTTTTTCATCTTTAACAGAAGTATACTTTTCTATAAGTAAAGCTATTTTTTTTTCTATTTTGTTAATAAAATCTTCCACAAAAAATAATGTATACAAACTTAAATATTTTATAATTATCATTGAAATTTTTGACACTATATTTGCAAAACATTTTATTTAATTATGTTTAAAAAGTTTTATATTTATTTTACTTATATTTTTTTATTAAACTTTTCAGGTTACACACAAAATTATACTAATCCCCTTAATATAGATTTAATTCTTTCTGGAACTTTCGGAGAATTAAGATCAAATCATTTTCATGCTGGAATTGATTTAAAAACTAAAGGTGTAGAAGGATTAAATGTATACTCTATAGCGGATGGATATATTTCAAGAGTCAAAGTTTCATCTTTTGGATATGGTAAAGTCATATATATTGCCCATTATGATGGAAACACATCAGTTTATGCGCATTTAAAAGAATTTTCACACAAAATAGACAGTATTGTTAAAATAGAACAATATAAAAATAAAAAATTTGAAATAGATTATTACTTACAAAAAGATGCAATTAAAGTTAAGCAAAAAGAAATAATTGGCAAATCAGGAAATAGTGGATCAAGTGCTGGCGCTCACTTACATTTTGAAATAAGGGATTCAAAAACACAAAAACCAATAAACCCATTATATTTCGATTTTAAAATAAAAGATGAAATTAAGCCAAATATCAAAAAATTAAAAGTCTATAACTTTAACAATACAAACAATCATCAAACTTTTGATGTAGTTAAAAAAGATAAAAATAATTATTCTATTGATGACACATTACATACAGACGGAGATTTTGGAATAGGTATATCTACATATGATAAATCAAATTACGCCTATAATAAAAATGGTGTGTATTCTATAAAATTATATGTAGATAAAAAGTTAACATTTCATTTTATAGCTGATACACTAGACTTTATTACCACAAGATTTATTAATGCTCATATAGACTACAAAGAAAAAATTGAAAATAAAATTAAATTTCATAGACTTTTTAAATTACCTTACAACAAATTAAAAAACTACAAAACAAATATTAATAACGGTATAATAAGTCTAAAAGACACTAATATTCACAATATAAAAATTCATGTGGAGGATTATAACCAAAATTTATCGGAAATTAAATTTAAAGTAAAAAATAGTTTGCGAAAAAATGATCAATATAACTTATTAAATGAAGAACCTATTAAAGATGTGATTCAGAAAAATTTTTATTATAAACACAAAAATATTTTTTTGTATAAAAATTTAAAAATTTTTCTATCAGAGTATTCACTCTATGAAGATATGATTTTTAAATATAGCCTCTTAGACTCAATTAAAGGTGTTTATGGAAATATACATAGATGCCATAAAAAAGATACACCTGTACATAAAAAATATGATTTATATATTAAAGAAAACGTTCCGGATAAAATTAAAAATAAAATATATATTGCAAAAAGAGAAAAAGAGAATACATTTAAATATATAGGCGGTAGCTGGGAAGGTCTATACTTAAAAACCTCCACAAAAGAATTTGGAGATTTTTGTATAGTTGCAGATTCTACAGCACCAGTAATTAAAGGAGTCAATATATTTCCAGGTAAAAAAATAAATAAACAAAAAAATATTAAACTAACAATCGAAGATACTAAAAGTGGTATTAAAAAATTTGAAGCCACTGTAAATAATGAATGGGTGCTTTTAGACTATGATCACAAAACTAAGATTGTTCGATATGATTTTAACAAAATCATAAAAAAAGGAGAAAACAAGTTTTTTTTAAAAGTTACAGATAATTGTAATAATATGACAACTTATGAAGCAGTTTTTACTCTATAATTTATTTACTGAAATAAAATCCTTCAAAAAAAACTTTATTTCATTTCTAACCTTAACATAAACTAAAATTTTCTCATCATCAGAACCCGTTGCCTTTGCAGGATCAAAAAAACTTTGATGAATTTTTTTCTTAGTAAATTTTAAATGTACTGGACAATTTTCTTTAGCATTATCACAAACTGTAAATACATAATCAAAATTTATTTTATTATAATCTGTAATATGATTTGAACTATTTTTAGAAATATCAATATTTTCTTCTTTCATAACCTTGATTGCAAATTTATTTACTGGTTCAGGTTTAGTACCAGCACTATAAATCTGATAATCTGGTAAAAACTTAGACAAATAACCATGTGCCATTTGAGATCTACAAGAGTTTCCAGTACACAATACTAATATTTTGCTCATAAATTTTTGCTTTAAAATACTAAACTACAACTTTTCTTGTTTTAAGTTATAATTATAATATATTTTTGTTTTGGATATGTATAAGTATTTTTTATTCTTTTTGTTTATAACAGGCTTAAATGAGACTTGTTTTTCTCAACAGATTGTTGGAACCATATCAGATATAAATAATAATTTATTACCAAGTGTAAATGTTTCAATTGAAGGAACAAGTAATGGCGTTATTTCAAATCAAGCAGGCCAATTCTCCATAAAAGTTATAGAAAATAGATCAGAAGTAATAATTTTTAGCTGTATTGGATATGATATTGAAAAAATAAGATTACCGCTTCTAAAACTAAATCAAACTTATGAACTTAATATAAAACTTAAAGCTAAAAATAATATTCTAAGTGATGTTATCATATTAGATAAACAAAATCGAAAAAATAATATTACTAGAATTAAACCAAAGCATGTTAAGGTAATACCCGGTAATTCAGTTGGAATAGAAGCTATTTTAAAAACACTTCCTGGTGTAAGCTCTGCAAATGAATTAAGTTCACAATACTCTGTACGTGGTGGTAATTTTGATGAAAATTTAGTTTATGTTAACGGAATTGAAATATATAGACCTTTCTTAATTAATTCTGGAAAACAAGAAGGTCTTAGTTTTATTAACTCAAATATGGTTGGTAGCATATTATTTTCAGCTGGTGGCTTCAGTGCGAAGTATGGAGATAAAATGTCTTCGGTTTTAGATGTCACATACAAAAAACCATTAAAAAATAGATCTTTTTTTGAAGGTAGTTTGTTAGGTGGATCTGCTAGCTTAGAAGGGTCATTATACAAAAGAAGATTTTCATATTTATTTGGAGCAAGGTATAAAACAAACAAATATTTACTTAACAGTATGAACACAAAAGCTGAGTATAACCCCAGCTTTTACGACATTCAATGCTATCTAAACTATAACATAAATGATAATCTACAAATTAATTTATTAAGCAATATTAGTAGAAACAAGTTCATAATGATACCTCAAAATAGAGATACAGAATTTGGTACTGTTAATGAGGCACTTAAAATCAGAATGTATTTTGAAGGACAAGAGCTAGACAGTTATGAAACAATTTTTACTGCATTAAACACATCTTATCGTCCTACTAATAATCTGAACTTACAGTTAACTAGTTCAATTTTTAATACATATGAAGAACAAAATTTTGATATTTTAGGTGAGTATTGGCTATTTCAACTAGATAATAGTTTGGGTTCAGATAACTTTGGAGAAATAGCATTCAATAGGGGTGTTGGAAAGCATATTGACCATGCAAGAAATATTTTACAAGCAAGAGTTACAAATATATCACATCGAGGAAGTTATGTAAATCAAGATTTAAAAATTATTTGGGGAAATAAATTGCAAAAAGAAGAAATAAAAGATAAAATTAATGAATGGATATTAATTGATTCGGCTTTCTACAACTACCCTCATCCAAATGATATAATTGACAGCATACCAAATGAAAATCAACAAATTATTCTAAACAATGTTTTAAATACAAACATTGATTTAATGTCATATAGAAATACTGGATATATTGAAGTATCCAAAGATATTAGAAATATTAGTTTTAATACGGGTACTAGATATAATTATTGGACATATAATGAAGAATTTTTAATTAGTCCTAGATTATCATTTTCATACACTCCTAATTGGAAACGAGATATAGTTTTTAGACTATCTACAGGAATTTATTATCAATCACCATTTTATAAAGAATTAAGAAACCCAAGTGGAATACTTAACAAAAATATTAAAGCTCAAAGATCAACTCATTATGTTTTTGGAAGCGATTATTTATTTTATAAATGGAAAAGACCTTTTAAATGGACAACCGAAATTTATTATAAAGAACTTAAAAATTTAATACCATACAAAATTGATAATGTTAGAATCCAGTACTTGTCAGATGAAATATCCAACGGTTATGCCAAAGGAATAGATTTTAAAATTAATGGAGAATTTGTAAATGGGATGGAAAGTTGGATCAGCTTATCTATTATGAAAACCGAAGAGGATATAGTAGGAGATCAAATTAATAACGATGACGGAAGTATTACATATCCTAGAAATATTTCAAGACCAACTGATGAAAGAGTAAATTTTAGTATGTTTTTTCAAGATTATCTTCCTGGAAAGCCACATTATAAAATGCATTTAAATCTAATTTACGGATCTGGACTCCCATTCGGACCACCAAAATCTGAAAAATACGAGGATATTCTGAGAATCCCTGCATACAGAAGAGTTGATATTGGATTTTCTCTTATCTTAAAAAGTGAAAACAAAAAAAATAAAATAAATTTTCTAGACAAATTTAATTCCATTTGGATTAGTGCTGAAGTATTTAATTTACTTGATATAAACAATACCACATCATATCTTTGGGTATCGGACATTAATAATCGACAATATGCTGTTCCTAACTACTTAACGTCAAGAAGATTAAATGCAAAAATTACATTGTCTTTTTAAAATCTATTTTAGTTTATTAGATAAAGAATTTTCATACAGATTTTTATATAATGACACATCACCAAAGACTTGATCATCAATTCTAATTTCTCCTCTGGTTACATGTCCTAACAACAAAAAAGGCACATTAATTTTATTTAAAATATCTAAAAATGAATCTTCGATAGTTTCTCTCACAGAAACAATAATCCTTGATGGCGCTTCACCAAACAAAAAAGCATCTTCTCTTACCTCTGAACAGGTTGTAATATCAAATCCAAGATTATTGGGCATTGAACTTTCTAAAAGTGTAATAAACGCGCCTCCATCAGAAATATCATGAGCTGATTCAATAACATTCTCATGAATTAATTTAGTTACTGTAGACTGAACGGTGTGTTCTTTTTCTAAATCAAAATATGGTGTTGATGAATTATTAATTTTATGATATGATGCTAAATATTCAGATGAAGATATGTCATTTACACATTCACCTATCATATAAATCAAATCTGATTTTCCTTGAAAAGCTAAGCTAGTGATATGTTTTTTGTCCTGAATTACACCTAGCATACCAATAGTTGGTGTAGGAAATACCGGAACCTCACTATCATTAGTCACAGATTGATTATAAAAACTAACATTCCCTCCTGTTACAGGAGTATTAAACTTTTCACATGCCTTCTTCATTCCTTTAATTGAACCAACAAACTGCCAATATACCTCAGGATTATAAGGATTTCCAAAATTTAAACAATTTGTTATTGCAGATGGAACGCCGCCAGAACAAACAATATTTCTTGCAGCTTCAGCAACAGCCATAGCACATCCATTTTCAGGATCAGCATTTACCATTCGTGCATTACAATCAACAGTCATAGCTAATGCTTTATTTGTTCCTTTAATATTAACAACTCCAGCATCTGTTGGATTATTTGTACTCATATTTGCTGTCCCAACCATAGAGTCATATTGTTCATAAATCCAACGCTTTGATGAAATATTTTCATGCGAAGTTAGAAATTTGGCAACATCAATTAAGTTATCGGGCTGAATAATACTGTCAATATTAAATTTTTTCCATTCTGAAAAATATTTAGGTTCTTTATACTCTCTTTCATATACTGGAGCTCCACCACCTAAAACAAGATCATGACAAGGAACATCAGCGACTATATCATCTTTTACAAAATAGCGAACTCTATTACTATTTGTAACAACACCTATCTGTTCACATGACAAATCCCACTTATCAAAAATATCTTTCACAACTTTTTCTTCACCTTTTTTCACAACAACTAGCATTCGTTCTTGAGACTCAGAAAGTAATATCTCCCAGTCATACATGTTTTGTTGCCTAGTTGGAACTTTATCTAACCACATATCCATACCGTGGTTACCAGCTGCACTCATCTCATTTGAAGAACATGTTATGCCAGCTGCACCCATGTCTTGCATTCCAACAATTGCATTTGTTTTAGCTAGCTCTAGAGTAGCTTCAAGCAATAATTTTTCTTGAAAAGGATCTCCAACTTGAACAGCAGGTAAATCCTCAGCAGAATCCTCGGTAATATCTTTTGAGGCAAATGATGCTCCATGAATCCCATCTTTTCCTGTAAAAGAACCTACAATAAAAACTGGGTTACCAACTCCAGATGATGTTGCAGAAATCATATCAGATTTTCTCATTATTCCTGCAGAGAAAGCATTAACTAGTGGATTTGTGTTATAACAATCATTAAAACTAACTTCTCCCCCAACAATAGGGATTCCAAAAGAGTTTCCGTAATCACCAATACCTTTGCTAACTCCTTTAACTAACCATTTTGTTCTATCCAAATTAATGTTTCCAAAACGAAGTGAATTAAGTTGTGCAATTGGCCTTGCTCCCATTGTAAATATATCTCTGTTAATTCCACCGACTCCAGTAGCAGCACCTTGATACGGTTCGAGTGCTGAAGGATGATTATGAGATTCTATTTTGAAACAACATGCTAGGCCATCACCAATATCTACAAGACCAGCATTTTCTTCTCCTGCTTCAACTAACATATGAGGACCTTGCTTAGGTAATTTTTTTAACCATACAATTGAATTTTTATAAGAACAATGTTCCGACCACATAACTCCAAAAATACTTAGTTCACAAAAATTTGGGGTTTTTCCTAAAATGGATTTAATTTTTTCAAATTCATCAGCTAACAACCCCATTTCTTTTGCTTGTTCTACATTGGCTAAGCTATCGCTCTTTAATACAGTCATATAAAATTATTTATAACAAAAATAAAAGAAAGAAGCATAAATAAAATATTATTTGGCTACAGATTTGTATTTGTTTTTAACAAATCTAATAAATAACTTGATTAAATTGATTTGGATATTTACCATTGTAATTTTTGTAGTAATCTTGAATATCGGCCATAACTTTTTGAAAATTCTCTAAATCATAAATTATTTTATCACTTCCCAAACATTTATTCTTAAAATCAATAAATGCCAAGACTATAGGAACATTAGCTTTTTTAGCAACATAATAAAAACCTGTCTTCCATTTATCAACTTTACTTCTTGTCCCTTCAGGAGAAAGAGTTAGCATAAATTCATCTTCATTTTTAATCTTCAAAGATAAATGATCAACCAAACTAGTAGATTGAGTTCTATCTACTGGAATACCACCATTACGATTTATGAACCAACTAATAGGCCAAAAATACAATTCACTTTTCACTAAATATTTGGGTTGAATCCCAAGTGTATAAGCATAGCACTTCCCATATATAAAATCCCAATTTGAAGTGTGTGGAGCAACAATAATTACACATTTTTTAGGAAAAGTATTATTACCTATAATTTTCCATCCTAAAAATTTTAAAATAAGCTTTGCAAATATTCTTTTCATATCAAATGATTATACAAAGAAATAACATTTTTTATTTATATAAACAAAAATTGTAAGTTTGCATTAAAATAAAATAGATGAAAACTAAACACATAATTTTAATTTTAATACCAATTAATATTTTATTAGCATTTTTAATATACAACAGTATAAATAGTGAAGTAAAATTTCAAGATGAAGCAAAAATAAGATTAAGTCAAAACATACAAAAGCTGAAAGATTTAAGACATGTACAAACAGCCTATAAAAGGACAAAGGGAGTATTTGCTAACAATTTCGAAAATTTGATTGATTTTTTAGAATTTGACTCGATACCAATTATTAAGGCAATTGGAGAAACCCCTGACTCATTAACTGATAGTCAAGCCTTACAGTTAGGAATTATTAGTAGAGATACAGCATATGTGCTTGCAAAAAATGGTGTTTTTAACAAAGAATATTTAGAAAGCAGAGATGATTGTATTGAATTTAGCTTGAACAATTTAACTAAAGTTCCCCACTCAAATATGAACTACAACATTGACGCAGGAGAAATTGAAAAAGGTAAAGTTATTGTTCAAGTTTTTGAAATATCTACAACATATGGAACTATTTTTACTGGACTTGATGCTAAAAATAAAAGTTATAATTTAAATTCTTTGCTTAAAGTAGGATCAATGCAAGAAGCCTCATTAAATGGAAATTGGGGAGAATAAAATTTTAGAAACAAAAGACTTTGATATTGCTAAATCTAAACAATATCATCTGTCACTAAGAATTGGAATCGATAGCTTTTCATTTAGTATTTTAGATACTGTAACTCTTTCATACAATTATTTAGTTGTAAATTATTTTACATACATTTCTATAAAAGATACTGTTGAAAAAATAACATCCATCATTAAAAATAATAATTTATTTCAACTTAATTTTTCATCATCTTCATTAATATACTCTGGATTTCCCAATACATTATTACCAAAGGAGTTAGAGGATTCAACTAATGAAAAAAAATTGTTAGAGTTTAATGATAAATGCTATGAAAAAATATATTTTGATAATATCGATAATATTAAAATTATCTATTCTGTTCCAGAAAAAATTGATAATATCACTAAAACTTTTTTTCCAACTTGTAAGATAATGTCAGAAGAAAAAATATTTCTTGAAAAAAAAATATATACAGATTTATCAACATGTGTTTATATAAATTTGAATTTAAATAGCTTCTCATTAACTGTTTTTAAAAACAAAGAGTTAACATTACAAAACTCATTTAATTACAAAGGTGCTGAGGATGTTTTATATTATTTGCTTTTTTGTATGGAACAACTAAATCTATCAACGATAAAAACTCCTGTTGTTCTGTTTGGAAATATAGACTACAATGACAAAATATATGAGCTTATGTTTAATTATATTAGAGATATTAGTTTTGGTGATATTGATAAAAATTTAAGATTAAACTTAAAAAAAGATAGACACAAATACTTTAGTTTGGTATCACAAATTTTATGCGTATAATTTCTGGATCTCATAAAGGCAGAAAAATACAGATGCCAAACAACTTAGAAGTTCGACCCACTACAGATAGAGCAAAAGAAAGCCTTTTCAATATTTTACAAAATAGATATGTACTTAACAATAAAAGTGTTTTGGATCTTTTTGCCGGAAGTGGAAATATTTCATATGAATTTTTTTCAAGAGGATGTTCACCTGTAACCTCTGTTGACATAAACAAGAAATGTGTTTTATTTATAAAATCTCAAATAAAACAATTAAATATTAACATAAATATTGTTCATGAAGACGCAACAAAATACATTCGAAAAAATAATGAAAAATTTGATTTTATCTTTTTAGATCCTCCTTATATTTTTAAATATTATAATGTGCTGAAAGAATTAATTATCGAAAAAAATATTATTAATAAAGGAGGATGTCTAATAATAGAACATGATAAAAATACAAGCTTTAATGACTATAATGTTGAGTTAAAAAAATATGGTTCTGTTTATTTTAGTATTTTTTCGTTTTAATTATTTAATTTTGATTAATCAAAATTAAAAATGAATAAGACTGCAGTATTT
>Ga0160423_10001750_pt1 | contig 18178 bp, 16 predicted proteins | sample CRUFie14St8metaG_FD_108191 | JGI IMG/M metagenome (GOLD analysis project Ga0160423, IMG submission 108191) | Marine microbial communities from the Costa Rica Dome - CRUD Field 142mm St8 metaG | ecosystem: Environmental > Aquatic > Marine > Oceanic > Photic zone | place: Costa Rica: the Eastern... | reverse complement strand
CTTTTGCTCCTCCTCTTGGGCTCGAACCAAGGACCCTCTGATTAACAGTCAGATGCTCTAACCAACTGAGCTAAGGAGGAATATTTTAACTTGTGCGAGCGCAAATATATATCATTTTTTAATTTACACAAATATAAAAATCAAATTATTAGTTGAAAATGGCCTTATAAATATCATTACCATTCGCAAATAAAACTAAGGTAATTAAGATTAGAAATCCTAAAGTCTGTGCATACTCCATAAACTTGTCGCTTGGCTTTCGTCCAGAAACGATTTCATAAAGTAAAAACATTACATGCCCCCCATCCAAAGCTGGTATTGGTAATAAATTTAAAACTCCCAACATAATTGATAAGAAAGCCGTTATACTCCAAAATGATAACCAGCTCCACGAATCAGGAAATATATCGAGAATTGCTTTAAACCCTCCTACCCCTTTGTACGCCCCAGTACTAGGAGAAAATATTAGTTTTAATTGAACCCAATAAGAAGATACTGCAGAAATGAATTTATCTAAACCAACAATCATGCTTTGAGCAATAGTGTAATTTTGAATAACACTTTTATAAAACCCTGCCGCTTCAAAATCGGTTCCAGAAATCTTATGAAAAAGTTCGATTTTGCCTTCTTCGCTAACAGCTAGATTTCTTTCAAGAATATTATTAGATCGTTTAATTTTAATCTTAATTATTTCCCCTTTATTTGAATTAAATAAAGGCAAAGCCTGATCTTTAAAAAAAGCTGGTTCACCATTTACTGATAGTAATAAATCGCCATCTGCAATGTCTACCTCAGAATTAATGGAATTTTCAGTTGGTTTAGAGAAAATAAATGGGGTTCTCAACTCAATGAATCCTCTACTATTTGAAGAGCTTAATTTACCTAAAAAATCAACAGGAAAATCTAAAGTTTGTATGTTTCCTCCACGTTTAATTTTAACAGTTTTAGCTGATATAAGCTTAGGTCTAATTTCAGAAACAAACTCAATTTCTTCTCCATTAATAGATAAAATTTCGTCACCTGTTTTAAATCCAATTTCATTTAAAACAGGATTTGAAATCTCATATCCCCCAACTACACTTTTAGCATCAATATCCGCACTACCATAAACAAAAGCCATTACAATATATATAATCGCAGCTAAAATAAAATTAACGGTTACTCCTCCTAACATTATTATAAGTCTTTGCCAAGATGGTTTCGATCTAAATTCCCAGGGCTTTGGCTCCTCTTTCATTTGATCTTTATCCATACTTTCGTCAATCATTCCTGAAATTTTCACATACCCCCCCAATGGCAACCATCCTATACCGTAAACAGTATCTCCTATTTTTTTCTTAAATAAGGAATATTTTACATCAAAAAAGAGATAAAATTTTTCAACTCTAGTTTTGAATAGTTTTGCGGGAACAAAATGACCCAACTCGTGTAAAACAATTAATAGAGAGAGGCTAAGAATAAATTGAGAAATTTGAATAAAGAGGTCCATAAGTGAAAATAAAATTTGGAAAACAAATGTACCAGTTTTAAAGTAAGAAACAAAACGTTTAAACAACCTATTTGTTTTGATAATTTATTCCACTTTTAAGCTTTGTGTTGTATCTTTGCATACTTTGCAAGTTTATGCTAAAAATTATAAAAAAATATAGTATCTTTATTATAACAATGTCTGTCCTTTCAGTAATTATAATGACAGCATTTTACATTATTTTAATACCCAAAAGAGCACTACCGATCTATCAACCAGCAGAGGTAAATTCTGAGTTAGTGGATAGCAGTCTTCATTACAAAAAGAAATATCATAAAATTTCAGATTTTGAACTTATAAATCAAAATGGAGATATAATAACTCAATCTTTTTACGATAACAAAATTTATGTTGCAGATTTCTTTTTTACAACATGTCAAACAATTTGTCCAATTATGACAGATCACATGTATGAAATTCAACAAAAAACTCTTAATGACCCTGATGTTTTGCTATTATCACACACTGTAACTCCAGAAATTGATTCTGTAGAACAACTTAAAAAATATGCTATACAAAAAGGGGTTAACTCAAATAAATGGAACTTAGTTACTGGTGAAAAAAAACAGATTTATGACCTTGCCAGGTTATCATATTTAGCCGTAAAATCTTCAAATGTCACAGATCAATATGACATGATCCATACTGAAAATTTTATGTTAATTGATACCAAAAAACAAATCAGAGGTTTTTATGATGGTACAGATCCAAAATCAATTGAAACTCTCCTTGAAGACATAAAAGTGTTAAAAGAAAGCGCTTATAATTGATCTTTTATTACTTTTGCTTGATTTAAAATGAATCTAAATAACATGGGGTTAACAATTGCAGACTTGAACAAAGGAGAGCGTGGTGTCATAACTGACTGCTCTTCAAATGGGATACCCCTAAAGTTATTAGAAATGGGATGTTTGCCTGGAAATGAAGTCACTTTACTGCATTTAGCTCCATTTTCTGACCCAATGTATCTTAATATAAATGGAAGTTTCTTGGCTATAAGGAAAGAGACTGCTAGGTTAATTTTAATTCAAAAAATCAATGAGTAAACAGATTAAAGTAGCGCTCATTGGAAACCCAAATACTGGGAAAACATCAGTATTTAACTCACTAACTGGACTAAATCAGAAAGTTGGTAACTATCCAGGAATAACTGTCGATAAAAAAGAGGGAGTATGTAAATTATCAAGGGGTGTAAAAGCACACATCCTAGATCTTCCTGGGACATACAGTTTGAACGCTTCTTCAATAGATGAAAATGTAGTTATTGAATTATTATTAAATAAAAATGACAAAGATTTTCCAGATTTGGCAATTGTTGTAAGTGATGTTGAAAATCTAAAAAGAAATTTATTGCTATTTACTCAAATCAAAGATTTAAAAATACCTAGTATTCTTGTTATCAACATGAGTGATGTAATGTCTAGAAAAGGTATTTCATTAAACATTCCAAAATTAGAAGAAAAATTACATACTAAAATTGCACTTGTTAGTACCCGTAAAAATACAGGTGTAGATGATTTAAAAAATTTAATTGAAAATTACAGAGTTTTACCAAAAAATCAATGTTTAGACGCCACAACAATTGATACTGATTATTTTCAACTTTTAGAAAAAGCGTTTCCTAATCAAGACTTATATAAACTTTGGGTTGTAATAACTCAAGACGTTAATTTCAGAAATATTGCTAGAAACGAATTAGATATTACAAAATTTCAAACTAAAACAGCTTCTGAGCTAAAAAGACTTCAGCAAAAAGAAACAATCAAACGCTATCAGTTTATTAATGAGGTTTTAAAAGAAACTCAAATAATTGATCGCAGCAAAGCAAAAGATTTAAGATCAAAATTAGATCGAATTTTGACGCATAAAATATGGGGATATCTTATTTTTTTTTCAATACTTCTAGTTATTTTTCAAGCAATTTATGATTGGGCGACATTTCCAATGGACTTGATAGATAGTACATTCGCAAACTTAGCTGAATGGATAAAAAATACCTATCCAAATGGGGGCAAAATAACTGATTTAGTGGCTGAAGGAATCGTTGCAGGAATTGGTGGAGTAGTAATTTTCATTCCTCAAATTGCATTCTTATTTCTGTTTATCTCCATTCTCGAAGAGAGCGGATACATGAGTAGAGTAGTTTTTTTAATGGATAGAATAATGCGACGATTTGGGATAAGTGGTAAAAGTATCGTTCCGTTGATTTCAGGAACTGCTTGTGCCATTCCAGCTGTAATGGCTACACGTAATATAGAAAATTGGAAAGAACGCTTAATTACTATACTAGTTACTCCATTTATGACTTGCTCTGCTCGTCTTCCTGTTTACTTGATAATAATTGCTTTAGTAATACCAAGTGGTGACTTTTTTGGAATAAGTTATCAAGCTTTGACTCTAATGTTTTTATATATAATTGGTTTTGTTATGGCTATATTTTCGGCTTATATTTTAGATAAGGTATTGAAAATTCAACGCAAGACTTTCTTTGTTATTGAAATGCCAAGTTACAAACTACCATTAATTAAAAATGTTATAATTACGGTTATTGAAAAAACTAAAACTTTTGTGTTTGAGGCTGGTAAAATTATTCTAGCTATCTCAATCATTCTATGGGTAATGGCATCCTACGGCCCTGGTGAAAAATTTAATAACGCTAAAAAAATTGTGACTAATGAAAATGTTTCTATAACAGCATCAGAACTTGAAGACAAAATCGCAGCATATCGCCTTGAACACTCCTACATTGGAATAGTCGGAAAAACAATTGAGCCAGTTATTAAACCTCTTGGATACGATTGGAAAATTGGTATTGGCCTTGTAGCTTCTTTTGCAGCAAGAGAAGTATTTGTTGGAACGCTTGCTACAATTTACAGTGTAGGTAGTGCATCAGAAAATGAAAACATTAACACAATAAAAACAAAAATGTCTAATGAGCGTTATTCTAATGGGAGTAAAGTATTTACATTTGCTTCTGGAATTTCCTTGCTACTTTTCTATGCATTTGCAATGCAATGTATGAGTACTTTGGCTATTGTGAAAAGAGAAACTAAAAGCTGGAAATGGCCTTTAATTCAGCTCTTAGGAATGACCACGATTGCATACCTTTTTGCATTATTAGCATTTCAATTACTGAAATAATATGAATGAGATTATAGAAAATATTGGAATTTTTACAATTTTCGTAATTGCAGTAATCTATGTTATAAGAAAATACTTTTGTAATAATGATGACAAATCCTGTGGGGGAAAAAACTGTGATTGCTAATTTAACCCAAAGCAACGTCTAAAGTCATCATCACTATAAATCCACCTATAAATCCAAGAGTCGCTACATCAGTATATTTATCCCTTTGTGTTTCAGGAACAACCTCTTCAACTACTACAAAAATCATAGCACCTGCTGCAAAAGCCATAGCGTAAGGAAGAATTGGAGTGAAAAAGGTAACTGCCAAGGCTCCAATTACAGCAGCTATAGGCTCAACAATAGCCGATAATTGGCCATACCAAAAACTCTTTAAGCGACTTACCCCTTGTCTTCTTAGTGGCATTGATACAGCAATCCCTTCTGGAAAATTTTGAATACCAATACCTAATGCCAATGCCACTGCACCACCTATAGTAGCTTCTGGAATTCCAGCTGCAACTCCACCAAATAAAACTCCAACTGCTAAACCTTCAGGTATATTGTGCATTGTAATGGCTGAAACAAGAAGGGTAGTTCTATGCCATGGTGACTTTACACCTTCTTTTTCACTTTCTTTGAAATTTATATGAAGATGTGGTAAGACTTTATCTAAACCATATAGAAATAAGGCTCCTAATCCAAAACCAACTGCGGCTGGAACGACTTTAACAAATCCTTCTCCAGGGCTCATCTCAATACCAGGTGCTAAAAGACTCCAAAAACTAGCAGCAACCATAACTCCCCCAGTAAAACCTAACATACCGTCCAATAAACCACGATTCATCCCTTTAAATAAGAAAACTAAAGAGGCCCCAATAGCCGTTAAAATCCAGGTAAAAAGAGAAGCGTAAAATGCAGCTAAGATTGGATTGATAGATTCAAAGTAATGTATTATTTGTTCAATCATATTATTTTATTTTGATGAGTATGTTATTAGCAACTTCTTTAGAAATACTTTTCCTGCTACTATTGATCATAACTAACATTGATTCGTCGAAAGGCTCTTTTGAAATTACACTAATTTGGGTTCCTAATGTAATTTTGTACCTGTCCAAATATTGTAAAAAACTAGCCGATGAATCTTTTACTCCAATGCATATGCAATTGTCACCAGGGTTTACCATTGAAAGTAAAACTCTTTTTGTATTTGGCATTTCACCTTCTGAGTTTGGAATTGGATCTCCGTGAGGATCTTCACTTGGAAAATCTAAAAAAGTATCTAGCTCATTGATTAGTTTTTCAGATTTAATGTGTTCTAACTGTTCTGCCACTTCATGAACTTCGTCCCAAGAAAAATTGAGCTTTTTTACAAGAAAAACCTCCCACAAGCGATGTTTTCTAATTACTGATATAGCTGCCAATCTTCCCTTATCAGTTAGATTAACTCCTTTGTATTTTTGATAATCAACATGCCCTTTATCAGATAATTTTTTAATCATATCTGTTGCTGAAGAAGCTTTAGTTTTCATTTTTTTTGCAATAGAATTTGTACTCACCAACGTATTATCTTTAGTTTTTAAGTGAAAAATTGCTTTTAAATAATTTTCTTCTGAGAGGGTAGCCATTTTTAAATTATTTATACAAATATAAATATTTTTTTAGTCTTGTCTAAATTTAGACTTATATTTGCAAAAATAAATCTACATGCGTTCAATAATCATAATTATTTTCACAATATTATCACTTGGTGCTCAAGAATTCAAAATTGAGGGTCAAATTAAATCCTATGGTGAAAATTTACCTTATGCTAATATTATAATTAGAAATATTAAAAAAGGTACTATATCAGACGTTAATGGTAAATATTCTTTAGATGGTATCTCCTTTGGTGTATACACATTAGAAGTTTCGTACAGTGGCTATAATATAGAAAAGAAAAAAATTGAATTGATTAATGATACTATTATAGATTTTAACTTAACTAAAAACAATAATCTTGATGAGATAGTAATAACTGGAACTCGTACTTTTAAACGTGAAACAAACTCACCAGTAATAGTGAATATTTTAACTAATGAATCGCTAGATAAAGTTCAGGCATGTAGCTTATCAGATGGATTAAAATTTCAACCTGGATTGCGTGTAGAAACCGATTGTCAAACTTGCAATTACACTCAATTGAGAATGAATGGATTGGCAGGTGGTTATTCACAAATAGTAGTTAATGGAAGACCTGTAATTAGCCCATTAACAGGGATGTATGCCCTTGAACAAATTCCAGTTAACATGATTGAACGAATTGAAACAATTCGTGGAGGAGGATCAACTTTGTATGGCTCTAGTGCAATAGGTGGAGTAGTAAATATTATAACAAAAACACCCCAATCAAACAGATTAGAATTTAGCTATACTAATCAAATTATAAACAAAACTACCAATGATGAAATTTTTAACTTAAATACATCTGTTGTTTCAAAAACTAAATCTCATGGTATCTCATTTTTTCTTAACAAAAGAGATAGGGAATATTATGATGACAATGGAGATAATTTCTCAGAACTTCCATCAATTGAAAATATTTCATTGGGCACCAATTTTTTCTTGCAACCAAGTGAAAATCAAAAAATAGAAAGTAGTATTAGTTTTATTGACGAATTTCGTTATGGAGGTGAGATGATAAGTGGATATCCTCATCTTAATCAACAAGCTGAAGAGCGTAATCATAAAGTTTTAATTGGAACTTTAGACTATCAGATAAACTTCAATGATGGGAATAGCTCAATCATTTCATATTTGGCTACTCAACTCACAGACAGAAGTCATTACACTGGTATTTTCCCAGATGAAGAAGATGAAATAAATACTCATCTTAATAATCCTCCTTATGGAACTTCTACTGCAAAAACCTTTCAAGTTGGAATACAACTTAATCATAAATTCAATAACTTCTTTAATGGAGCAAATGTGATAACACTTGGCAGTGAAATATTAGAAGATAAAGTACTTGACGAAATAAGTTCTTACAATTATAAAATTGATCAGACTTCTAAATCCATTGGATTTTTTCTACAGAGTGATTGGGAAATTAGCCCAGAAATAAATTTACTCTCTGGAGTTCGAGTAGATAAACATAATTTTTTAGAAAATCTTATAGTTAGCCCCAGAATTTCTACTCTTTACAAACCAATATCAAATTTGCAATTTCGAGTTAACTGGACTACTGGATTTAGAGCACCACAAGCTTTCGATACAGACCTTCACATTGCCTTTGCAGGAGGAGGTGTGTCAAGGGTTAGTCTGTCAGAAAATCTTAGAGAAGAACGATCTAATAGCTTTAGTGCATCAATTAATTACGATTATCCAACAGAAAATTTTATATATGGATTTACAGTTGAAGGATTTTACACCAAATTGAATAATGCCTTTTTATTGACTTCTATTGGGGAAGATGATTTTGGTGAAAGATTCGAAAAACAAAATGGTGCTAATGCAATTGTAAAAGGCTTCACTGTTGAGTTAAGAGCAAATTATAAAAAGAAAATACAACTTGATGGTGGTTTTAATATTCAATCAAGTCGTTATAAAAATGCTGTTGAATACATTGAGGGCTTAAATCCTGTAAGAGATTTTTTACGGACACCTAACAAATATGGCTTCGCTAATTTGAATTTCACTCCAAATTCTTCACTTAATGGAAATATCAATTTAATTTATACCGGCCACATGAAATTAGCTCATTTCTCTGGCGCTCCTGAACAACAGTTTGATGAGATTGTAAATTCTAGATCATTTTATGAAATGAGCTTTAAACTAAGTTATAAATTCAAAGAAATAATTAAAAAATCTTCTATTGAGATGTTTACAGGTATGAAAAATATATTTAATGCATTTCAAAAAGATTTTGATAGTGGTAAAAATAGAGACAGTAATTATGTCTATGGCCCTGCAAATCCCAGAACTATTTTTATAGGGTTTAAAATGAATATTCTTTAAAAACCAATTTCCTTTTGAAGCTGCTCATAAGCTTCTTGGACCTTTCTAAATTTTTCTTCAGCTCCATTTTGATGCTCTTTACCTAAATGTTGAATTTTATCTGGATGAAATTTTTTGACCATTTTTCTATATGCCTTTTTTATTTCTAAAGGGCTAGATTCAGGCTGAATTTCTAATATTTTGTATGCATTATATTTCGTCTTGTAAAACATTGCCTTGATGCTTTGAAAATCATTTTGATTTATTCTTAAATACTTTGAAATTTGTTCAATGAGATCAACCTCTTTTTGCGATACATGATTGTCTGATTTTGCTATACCAAATAAGAAATGAATTAATTGAAGTCTTGCCGAATGGTCCATCATTTGCTGAATTTGAATACAAACTTGCCTTAAAGAAATATTAGATTGTTTATTTATTGCTTTAAATAATTTAAAAGCTTGATTTGCACGTTCTTTACCATACATTTGAACAAAATGACGGCGAACAAAATCCAACTCCCTTTTATCTTGTTTACCGTCAGCTTTTATCACTAGAGAAGATAAAATAAGTAAGCTAATTTCAAAATCTCCGGGCTGCGTCGTGTTAAATATCTTTGCCCTTTTGGTTTGATTTCCTGAAGAATCAACCATACTACCTATTGCTAATCCGATTATTGCCCCTATAGGACCTCCAAATGACCAGCCAATTGAAGCTCCAATCCATTTCGCGAAACTCATAATTAAAAAACTATTTTTATAATTCAAACCTACATAATTTTACAATTTCATTTATAATTATTTTAAAATTATTCAAATAAAATTGCTCTAATAATTAAGCTTGATTATGTATATTTGTAGATTAATTTTTAAATTAAATATATGTATCCAGCGGAACTAGTAAAGCCAATGAAAGAACAACTTACACAAGTTGGATTTGAAGAACTATTTAATGCAAGCGATGTTGATAATGCCTTATCAAAACCTGGTACTACGCTTTTAGTTGTAAATTCAGTTTGCGGATGTGCTGCAGCTAATGCACGACCAGGGGCGATTAAAAGCTTAAATAATGATAAACGCCCAACTCAAACTGTTACTGTTTTTGCTGGAGTAGATAAAGAAGCTGTTGATAAAGCTCGTGAAAGAATGATTCCTTTCCCACCTAGCTCACCATGTATGGCACTATTTAAAGACGGTGAATTAGTTCACATGCTTGAGCGTCATCATATTGAGGGAAGACCAGCGGAACTTATAGCTGAGAATTTAATTGATGCATACAACGAGCATTGTTAAATTTAATAAACAGTTAATACACTGTTTCTAAAGATGTTCTATTAAGTCCTCAATCTTGGAAAGTAAAATAATTTGAATCTTCTTAGCGCTTGAGTTTAATTTATTCTGTTTAGAAATAAAAATAGCTTCAAATCCTAGCTTTTCAGCTTCCATTATTCTCTGCTCTAATCGCTGAACTGGACGAATTTCGCCTGAAAGACCAACCTCACCTGCAAAGCAATAATTTTTTATTAATGCAGAATCATTATTTGAAGATAAAATTGCAGCTACTACTGCTAAATCTATAGCTGGATCGTCTACTCTTAATCCTCCTGTAATATTTAGAAACACATCTTTTGCGCCTAAGCGAAAACCAGCTCGTTTTTCTAAAACAGCCAACAACATGTTAAGCCTTTTGGCATTAAATCCTGTTGTGCTGCGTTGGGGAGTACCATAAACAGCTGTGCTAACTAAAGCTTGAACCTCCACTAGTAAAGGTCTCATTCCTTCAAGGGTTACAGCAATTGCATTCCCAGAAAGAGACTTATCCTTCTTTGATATTAAAACATCAGAAGGATTTTGAACTTGTCTCAAACCATCAACGAGCATTTCATATATTCCAATCTCATGAGTTGATCCAAATCTATTTTTATGTGATCTTAAAATTCTAAAAATATGATTTCGATCTCCTTCAAACTGCAAAACTACATCTACCATATGCTCCAAAATCTTAGGCCCTGCAATAGTCCCATCTTTTGTTATGTGCCCAATTAAAATAACTGGAGTAGATGTTTCTTTAGCAAACTTCATTAACTCTGATGTAGTTTGTTTAATTTGAGATATACTCCCAGCAGATGCTTCCAAAAAATCGCTTTGTAAGGTTTGAATTGAATCAATTACAACAATATCCGGTTTTAATGACTCAATCTGACTAAATATTAATTGAGTATTGGTCTCAGTCAAAACATAACATTGATTACTATTAGGAGATATTCTTTGAGCTCTTAGCTTGATTTGTTTTTGACTTTCTTCTCCAGAAACATACAATGTTTTAAAAGGAAGTTTTAAAGATATTTGAAGCATTAAAGTGCTTTTACCAATACCTGGCTCACCACCAAGTAAAATTAAAGATCCAGGAACTATTCCTCCTCCTAAAACTCTATTTATTTCAGAGTCTTTTGAATCTAATCTAGGATTTTTTGTAGTATCAATTTCTGAAATCTTTAGAGGCTTGGATATCCTTTGTTTTTCTTGCTTAGAGCCTGATTTCCAATCTCCCTTTTTTGAAGTCTGAATTAACTCTTCGGCAATTGTATTCCATGATTTACAAGAATTACATTGCCCTTGCCATTTTGAATACTGAGTCCCACAATTTTGACAATAAAATGTTGTTTTTATTTTATTCATCAGCAATAATTTTCCCCTTTTTTTTCTGGCTCTTGGTCAATTTTTAAATGTTTTGTTTAACAGAAACTACAATTTAAATAATTAATGATTTATAATATAAATTTATTAACTAATTTTTGGATTAATTTTATTGAATCTAGGTAGAAATATTAGGCAAATAACTCCTATCACAACAATCATAACTGTTTGTGATGTCCACATTATCCATCCAAAAGCTCGACTTGGGTCATGATCTATAAAAAAGGATGAAAAAGCAATTGTAACGGCTTCAGGGTAAAGTCCCAATCCGCCATTGGTAGCTGCAACAGTGAAACTAGCCGAAATAAATCCAATTAAAATGACTGAAAAAGGGACATCGACATTGAAATTAACTGAAAAAGATGTGACATAAAACATTAAAACATACATAGCCCATATGAACAAAGTATGAGCAATAAATAACCACTTATCATTCATTTTTAATATGCTTAATAAACCTTGAACAAAACCGTCAATTAATGATTTAATTTTAAAAAAAAATTTATTATTTGTTCTTCTAACAAATAGATAAAGAATTATTAAAATTATAACGGGAATTAAAAAATAAATTAGTGATAAATTATTAGAATTTATTTTTTTTGAAAAAAAATCAAAAATCAAATTAAATTCCAAAACTAAGGCAATAGAAATAACAATTAACATAGCTACTATATCTGCTACCCTCTCCGCTACAATTGTACCAATTCCTTTCTCAAATGGTATCTTTTCATATTTAGAAATAATTGTAGCTCTAGAAATTTCTCCAGCCCTAGGTATTGTATAATTAATTAAATATCCTGAAAAAACTGCCATAATACTATTTGAGATTCGCAACTTATAACCAAGTGGCTCGATCATATATTTCCAACGATATGCTCTTGATAGATGACTGAAGATACCCAAAGAAATTCCTAGAAATATCCAATAGTAATTTGCATCTTTAAAATATCCAACAATAGTTTGAATTGAGGTTTTACTTAAAGAAATCCAAACAAAAATAGCGCCTAACAAAAGCGGAATTACAATTTTTAGGATTGAGTTTATAGATTTCAATAATTTAGTTATCTTAAAAGGTTAGTAGTTTCATCAGGAAATACTAAAGTAGGTCTAAAAACTTTAGCCTCATCGATAGTCATTGACGCATAGGTAATCAAAATAAGCACATCCCCTACGTTTACCTTGTGAGCGGCAGCACCATTTAATGTGATTTCACCTGAATTCCTTGGCCCAGGTATAACATAAGTTTCTAATCTTTCACCATTATTATTATTAACTACTTGTATTTTTTCTCCCTGAACAATATTGGCAGCATCCATTAAATCTTCATCAATGGTTATACTGCCTATGTAGTTTAAATCTGCACCTGTAACTTTAACTCGGTGAATTTTTGATTTTACAACTTGAATTAACATTTTACAAATTTAATTAATTTAATGCGATGTTATCAATTAATCGCACATTGCTGATTTTTGCAGCAATGAAAGCTCTATACTTAATTTTTTTTACTTTTTTGTGTGCAGTTTTTAATGTCAAATCTTCACTTATTTCAAAATACTCAAGGTCTATAATTGAATCCTTTTCAAATTGATTATTGACCCAGCTTTTAATTTCAAAAAAATTCAAAGTTTCAAAGTTTTCCTTTACATAGTTAAGGATTCTGTAGATTTTAGAGGCATATGCTCTATTATTCTTTGTCAATCTTAAATTTCTAGAACTTAAAGCTAAACCATTACTGTCTCTAACAATTGGACAGCCAATAATAAAAATCGGTAACTTAAAATTATCCACTAGCCTTCTTATAATCAATAATTGTTGATAATCTTTCTCTCCAAAATAAGCTTTATTAGGTTTTACGTATTCAAAAAGTTTCATTACAACAGTTGCCACCCCATTAAAATGTCCTGGCCTGCACTTTCCCTCCATTTGTTTGTCGAGCCCTGAAAAATCAAATAATTCTTTATTAATTTGACTCCCATAAATCTCATAGTCGGATGGTATAAATAAAGATAATTTACTACAAGCTAAAGATCTTAAAAAACAGATATCAGCTTCAAATTTTCTTGGGTATTTTTCCAAATCTAATTTATTATCGAACTGTGTTGGATTAACATAAAGACTAACAATAACATGATTATTTTCGGAGATTGCCTTATTAATTAATGATATATGCCCATGATGTAGTGAACCCATTGTTGGCACAAATCCGATACTTAATTTTGAAGCATCTAACGAATTGATGAATTTAAAAAGTGATTCCTTTTTATAAAAAACCTTCATAGTTATAAATAATTAAGGCTTGCAAACTTAAGCTATTCCAATTAATCTGCATAAAATTTTGTATTTTTGCATAATTTTTATTTTCAATATTAAAGATCATTTTTATGAAAGACAAAAGAATACTTTATGTATCCTCGGAAGTTATCCCATATTTACCAGAAACAGAAATTTCATCAATGTCTTTCGAAGCACCTAGGATGATTAATAAACAAGGTGGACAAATTAGAATCTTTATGCCTAGGTATGGAAATATAAATGAAAGGCGACACCAACTTCATGAAGTAATAAGATTATCAGGAATTAACTTAGTAATTAATGATCTGGATATGCCACTAATAATAAAAGTAGCATCAATCCCTAAGGAAAGAATCCAAGTGTATTTTATAGATAACGAAGATTATTTTAAAAGAAAGGCTACACTTAAAGATGAAAATGGAAAACTGTTTAAAGATAATGATGAGCGAGCTATTTTCTTTGCTAAAGGTGTGATTGAGACAGTTAAAAAGTTAAACTGGGCACCAGATATTATTCATGTTCATGGATGGTTGGCATCATTATTGCCTCTGTATTTAAGAGAATATTACAAAGGTGAACCGCTTTTTAAGGAAAGTAAAGTTATTACCTCAGTTTATGATCAAAGTTTCAATGAATCCCTGGATTTAAATATGATTAATAAAGTTAAATTTGATGAAATAGATGATAGCAAATTACAAAACTTACAAACCCCTAACTATATAAACTTAATGAAAACAGCAATTGATTTTTCAGACGGAATTATTAAAGCTTCACAAAAATTACCTGATGAACTAGATCAATACATAAACATTTCCAATATTCCTATTTTGGATTATCAATATCCTGAAACTTTTTCTGAAGCATATACAGACTTCTATAACTCTCAAATTATAAATTAGTCTGAAGAATTTAATATGGAAAATTCATTTTATAATAAAATCAAAAATACTTTTTACCTATTAATCTTGCTGTTAATTATGTCATGTCAAGATGATTACTCTGAAATAGGCACTAGTGTGATTAATGAACAGCCTGTTAATATTGAAAATCAGATATACCCAGTTAGAACATACAACAAACAAATCTTACCTTTTCAATCAAATATTTTGCCAAGTTACCTTTTAGGTCATTACAATGATCCAAATTTTGGCAACACAACAGTACATTTTTTAGGGCAACTTACTCCCAGCAATTTTAGTCCCACATTTGGAGATAATACGGTCTTAGATTCAGTTGTCTTAACGATTCCATACTTTAGTAATAATGATGGTGAATCATTTTCAATAGACTCACTGTATGGAAACGGGCCAATAAAATTATCTATTTTCAAAAATAATTTTTTCCTACGAAATTTTAACCCAGGAACTGATCTTGATGAATCTCAGCGTTACTACTCTAACGGGGCAATGAGTAGTTCTGAAACACTCAACTTTAATGAATTAGAAGGTCAATTATTGTATTCAAATGATGAATTTACTCCTGATAATGAAGCTATTAACTTAATCACAAGAGACGAAGATGGAGAAATTCTAACCTCTGAAACTATAAATCCTTCTTTAAGAGTAAAATTAGAAGAAAATCTACCAGAATCCTTTTGGGAAACATTGATTTTTGATAAAGAAGGTGAAGATGAGCTTAGTAGTGCAAATAATTTTTATGACTATTTCAGAGGCTTGTATTTCAAAGTAGATAGTGTATTATCATCAGAAGGCACAGGCAGCCTATTTCAAATGAATTTTGGATCCAGCGATGCTCATTTAAAAATTTACTACACATATGAAACAACATCCGTAACTACAGAGGAAACAACTGAAAGGCAAGGAGTATATGAATTGAGATTTGGAGGAAATAAAACTGCTCTTTTTGAAAATAACTTTAATCCTAATATTCTACAATCAATAAATAATGCAAATGAATTAGACGGAGATAATCAATTATTTTTAAAGGGGGGGCAAGGTTCTATGGCAATTATTGAACTTTTTGACAATGATGAAAACGGCAATACTTTTGAAGATTATATGAGTGATTTTAGAGAAATATATAATGAAGGCGAAGAAAACGAAGAACGTATTATCAAGCGATTCATTAATGAAGCTTATCTTGAATTCTATGTTGATGATTCTGCTTTATTACCAGATAGTGATATCCCAAATAGGATTTATATATATGATTTAGAAAACGATGTCCCATTAATTGATTATCTGCAAGATCCGACTATAAATCCTATTAGCTCTGACTCAAAATTTTTTCACTTAGTCCCATTAGAAGTTGAAATTGACGATAATGGAAATGAATACAAAAAATATAAAGTTAGGCTAACAGAACACATTAATAGCCTTATTGCAAATGATTTAACTAATTTGAAACTTGGACTTGTTGTTTCTTCAAATGTTGGTGCGTCAAATAGCCAAAAATTATTAAATTATGACGAGATTGTAAAAGGAATCCCTGCTGGAAGCATTTTATCACCTAAAGGGGTAGTGCTTCACGGAAGTAATTCAATCGACCCTGTAAGAAGAGTTAAATTAAACATTTATTACTCACAACCAAATAACTAAATAAAATGTGTGGGATTGTAGGCTATATTGGTCATAGAGATGCAAAATCTGTAATTATTAAAGGATTAAAGCGACTTGAGTATAGAGGTTATGACAGTGCTGGTATCGCTTTATTTGATGGAGATAACGTAAATATTACCAAAACAAAAGGTAAAGTTGATGATTTAGAAAAAAAAATAATTTTTGATAATAACAATAAAGGAACAATTGGAATAGGGCATACAAGATGGGCAACTCATGGAGTACCAAATGATATAAATTCTCATCCTCATTATTCAAATTCTGGTAATCTTGTAATTATCCACAATGGTATTATTGAGAATTATACTGCAATAAAAAAAGAGCTAGAAAAAAAAGGGTTCTCATTTAAATCAGATACTGATACCGAAGTATTAGTCAATCTCATTGAATTTATACAGCAAAAAAGCAATTGTAAACTTGGTAAAGCAGTACAAATTGCACTTAATGAAGTTGTCGGAGCTTATGCAATTGCAGTTTTTGATGTTAAAAAGCCAAATGAAATCGTAGTTGCTAGACTTGGAAGCCCATTAGCAATTGGTGTTGGTAAAGATGAATTTTTCATAGCTAGTGATGCGTCCCCATTTATTGAATACACAAGCAATGCTATTTATCTTGAAGATGAAGAAATGGCTGTCATAAGACTTCATAAAGAAACTATATATAGAAAAATAAAAGACGACAGCCTATTTGAGCCATACCTACAAGAACTAAAATTAAACCTTGAACAAATAGAAAAAGATGGTTATGATCACTTCATGATCAAGGAAATTTTTGAGCAACCTAACGCTATTGAAGATACTTATAGAGGTCGCTTGAATGTCAATAAAGGATTAATCAAAATGGCGGGTGTTGAAGATAACATTGACAAATTTCTAAATGCTCAAAAAATTACTATAGTTGCTTGTGGAACCTCTTGGCATGCAGGCTTAGTTGCCGAATATATTTTTGAGAGCTTTTCCAGAATTCCTGTTGAAGTTGAGTATGCATCTGAATTTAGATACAGAAACCCCGTTATCAGTAATAAAGACATAGTAATTGCCATTTCTCAATCTGGGGAAACAGCTGATACTTTAGCTGCAATAAAATTAGCTAAAAAAAATGGAGCTTTTGTTTTTGGAGTTTGCAATGTAGTTGGATCTTCTATTTCTAGAGAGACCCATTCTGGGGCATATACTCACGCAGGACCTGAAATTGGTGTAGCCTCAACTAAGGCATTCACAACTCAAATCACGGTTTTAACATTAATAGCATTAAGATTAGGAAAAGCTAAGGGAATCCTATCAAATTCAAACTTCAAACAAATCCTTGTTGAGCTTGAAACGGTGCCAAAGAAAATTGAAACCGTTTTGAAATCAAATGATTTAGTTAAGGAAATTGCAAATATTTATAAAAATGCATCAAACTTCTTATATCTAGGTAGAGGTTTTAATTTTCCCGTAGCTTTAGAAGGGGCCTTGAAACTAAAAGAAATATCATATATACATGCAGAGGGATATCCTGCTGCAGAAATGAAGCATGGCCCTATTGCATTAATTGATGAAAATATGCCAATAGTAGTTATTGCCACAAAATTTGAACATTACGATAAGATAGTAAGTAATATCCAAGAGATAAAATCAAGAAAAGGAAAAATTATTGCTATTGTTAGTAAAGGAGATAAACGAGTTAAAGAAATTTCAGATCATACAATTGAAGTTCCGCTAAGCATGGAGCTTTTATCCCCGCTTTTAACTACTGTTCCTCTTCAACTGTTATCTTATCATATTGCTGTTATGCTTGATAAAAATGTCGATCAACCTAGGAATCTAGCAAAATCTGTTACCGTAGAGTAGTTATTGATAGTTCTAATTTTAAATAATCACTATTTTAAATTTAATTGTTCTAATTATGAAGAAATTAGATTTTAAGAAATTATAATTTCTTAAAAAAATTAATATTTACTCAAAAATAAAGGCAATATATTTTCAAATTGGCACTTAATTAT
>Ga0160423_10001749_pt1 | contig 18179 bp, 18 predicted proteins | sample CRUFie14St8metaG_FD_108191 | JGI IMG/M metagenome (GOLD analysis project Ga0160423, IMG submission 108191) | Marine microbial communities from the Costa Rica Dome - CRUD Field 142mm St8 metaG | ecosystem: Environmental > Aquatic > Marine > Oceanic > Photic zone | place: Costa Rica: the Eastern... | reverse complement strand
TCATCCTCACCGACGCCGACTGCCTCCCCGGTCCGGATTGGGCCGCCACCATGGCGGCGGGTCTCGGCCATCCGGGTACCCCGCCCCGGATCCTGCTCGGCTTCAGCCTGCCCGTCGGAGGCCCGGCCATGCTGGCCTTCGACGCCCTTCGGGTCGCCTGGCAATACGGCAGCGAAGCGGCTGCCGGACGGCCCTACATGGGCGTCGGCCGCAACCTCGCGTACCGCAAATCGGACTGGCTCCGGGTGGGCGGCTTCGGGGGCCACGCCGACCTGGCCAGCGGCGATGACGACCTGTTCGTGCAGGACGCCATCCGGTCGGGCGCCGCCTGCACCCCAATGGCCGTCTCCCTCGAGGCCACCTGCCCCACCCGGCCGGCGCTGTCGCTGGCGGATGGCCTGCGTCGGAAACGGCGGCATCTGACCACAGCGCCCCGCTACAGCTGGCGTCATCGGCGGCGGCTTCTTGCCGATGCGGCGCTCGACCCGGCCGTGGCCGCAGCCGTGCTGGCCGGGGCAGGCGGCCTTTTGCACAGTGGGGGTTGGATACCGGCCGTGGCGGCAGGGATGGCATTGACCGTGCGCGCCGCTACCTTGTCGTCGTTCGCCAGGGACCTGCACCAATCCCGTTTCGCCGGCATCCGCGCCTTGTGGCTCGGCCCCGTGCGATGGGGGCTCCTCGGTTTGGCCACCCTGTCGAACTTCACCTCATCGCCGACATGGACGCAGCGGGCACCGACAAACCGGTCGTGATCGACCACCTCTCCGACAAGGCCAAGTACGACTATGGCCTGATCCGCCGGGCTTTGGACTCCCACGATCAGGGGGCCTTTGCCGAATTGATGGAGCGGTACCGGGAGCCCATTTACTACATGCTCCTGAAGATGGTCCACGACGGCGACGACGCCGAGGACCTGATGATCGAGACCTTCGGCAAGGCCTTCCGCCGGCTCAAGCAGTACAGCCCGCAGTTCGCCTTCTCCACCTGGCTCTTCAAGATTGCCTCGAACGGGGCCATCGACTTCATCCGGAAAAAGCGCATCAAGGCGCTGAGCCTGGACAAGGGCTTCACCGACGCGGAGGGCGACACAATGGAAATCCAGGTGGCGGACGACGGCCTCGATCCCGGCCAGACCCTCGAAAAGCAGCAGCGCGTCAACCGCATGCGCGAGGTGGTGGCCCAGCTCAAGCCACGCTACCGCCGCCTGGTTGAGCTCCGGTACTTCGAGGAGTACAGCTATGACGAGATTTCCAAGGAGCTCGACCTGCCCCTTGGCACGGTCAAGGCCCAGCTGTTCCGCGCCCGCGACATCCTCGCCGGCGTCCTCGAAATCGACCGGGAGCACTTTTGACCGTGGCCCCCACCGAGCAGGATCGCAGCGCCGTCCAGTCCGCGCTGGACGCCCTGGCCGCCGAGTCCACCGACTTCGGAACCCCCTTGCCAGTCCTCGATGACGGCCAGCGCAATCAACTCGCCGCGCTCGGCCCGCTGTACCGGGAGTGGAACGCCCGCATCAACGTCATCTCCCGCAAAGACATCGACCAGTTCTTCACCCGGCACGTGCTGCACAGCCTGACGATCGCCCGGGTGCTGCGCCCGGAATCCGGCGCGCGCATCCTCGACGTGGGCACCGGAGGCGGTTTCCCCGGCATCCCCCTCGCCATCGTCTTTCCCGAGGTCCACTTCACATTGTGCGACTCCATCGGCAAGAAAATCAAGGTGGTGAACGCCGTGTCGCAGGCTCTGGGCCTGGGCAATGTCGACGGCACGTGGGCCCGGGCGGAGAGCCTCACGGACCGCGAGCCGTACGACTTCGTGATCAGCCGTGCCGTCACCCGGATGCCCGCCTTCCTGGACTGGGTGCGACCTCTGGTGGGGGTGGAGCACCGCCACGGGTTGCAGAACGGCGTGTTGTACCTGAAGGGTGGCGACCTCGAAGAGGAGTTGGCGCCTGTGCAGGAGCCCATCGTCTCTTGGGATCTCGGGACGCTGCTGCAGGATCCGTTCTTCGACACCAAACGCCTGCTTCATGTGGCATTGGGCTGAAAAGAATGAAGGGGGCATTTCTGCCCCCTCCGAAACCTGCAAGGATATTGAAACCGATACAGCCATGAAGCTGCATCCATGTGTATGACGGACACGTTTCCAATCGTTGCCTCGAAAACGAAAAAAAAATTCGGCCCCACCGTGAATTTTCTTCGAACCCCTTTGTGGACCGGGCGAAACAGACGGGGGTTCCAGCGGTTAAATTTGTCGTGATGAAAGAGGAGAACCCCCTTTCCAAGGGCATCAGCCAGGAGGAACTCCGCGCCTTGGGTGCCGGAACCATCAGCGATGCCCTCGGTCTGGAGATCCTGGAGGTGACCCATGGCCGTGTCGTGGGCCGGTTGCCCGTGGATGCCCGGACGCACCAACCGTATGGCCTGTTGCACGGCGGAGCCAGCGTGGTCCTGGCAGAGACCTTGGGCTCGGTGGGCAGTCATTTTATCGCTGCGCCCCGTGGCAAAGGCGCCGTGGGCATCGAGGTCAACGCCAATCACCTCCGCGGCGTTCAGTCCGGCTGGGTCACCGGCACCGCCCGGCTTCACCACGAAGGCGGACGGCTTCACGTGTGGCACATCGACATCGAGGACGAAGAGGGGCGGGCCGTCTGCACGAGCCGGCTCACCGTGATGCTGGTCCCCCAACCCGACAAGCCGAGGCCATGACCAGTGTCCACAGCGCCATGGCCGAAGGGCCTCTCGTCCTGTTCCACCGCCCCGGCACCGCCGTGTTGGAGCGGTTGGTCCCCCGCAGCGGAGGCCCGGTGCGCTTTCGGATGCACCCCTGGGAAGGCGCAGACCACCATGCAGACCTCGTCGTCGAAGGCGACCTCGAATCATTGGGGCCCATCGAGAAGACGGATGGCCCCGCCTTGAAACGCGAGGCCACCACAGTGGATGGCACGGCACGGCAGGACCATGTGGACCGCATCGGGCTCGCCTTGGAGGCCATCCACAGCAGCACGCTGGAGAAGGTGGTCCTCTCCAGCCGACTGAGCGTCCAGATCGACGGACTCGAACTCGACACCATCGTGAGACAGCAGGCCCTCGCCCACCCCGACAGCTTCAGCTGGCTGCTCCACCACGAGGCCGTGGGTACGTGGTTCGGCTCCTCTCCGGAGCCCCTCGTGGAGGGCACGCGCCCTCGGTTCAGAACGGCTTGTCTTGCTGGCACCCGGGTCGCCCAAGGAGCTGGCCATGCCGAGCCTTGGACGGACAAGGAGCAGCACGAACAGCAGCTGGTCACGGATGCCGTCATGTCCGCCCTGAAGTCGGTCCAGTGCGAGGACATCCAACTCGGCGAAAGACAGACCGTGCAATACGGTCCGCTGGAGCACCTGCGCACGTTCGTGGATTTCTCGGCCACCGGTCGACTCGAGGACGTCATGGCCGCCCTGCACCCCACCCCGGCCGTCGGCGGTACCCCCCGGGACATGGCCCTCGACTTCATTTCCCGGCACGAGGGACACGACAGGGCTTACTACACCGGGTGGGTGGGTCTGGAAGAAGACAATCGGGTGCACTACTTCGTGAACCTCCGCTGCGCCCGCCTCGAAAAGGACATCATCACCGCCTTTGCCGGCGGTGGCATCACGGCCGGATCCGACCCCGACGCCGAATGGAGGGAGACCCGCAGCAAACTGCGTTCCCTGATCGATCCGATTGCGCACTGGTCCGAATGAGCGATACGGGCGGTGCCCTCCTCGCCGCACAGCGGCTCGTCTCCGGACTTCTCCAGCAAGGACTGGCCGGCGCTGTCGTCAGCCCGGGATCGCGCAACGCCCCCCTGATGCAGGCCTTGTGCGACGCCGGCGTCCACCATGTCGTTTCGCTGGACGAACGCGCCGCCGCCCACCACGCGCTCGGCATGGCATTGGCGCTCGGACGCCCTGTGGCAGTCTGCTGCACGAGCGGAACCGCCGCCATCAACCACGGTCCGGCCCTCGCGGAAGCGGACCGGATGGGACTGCCCCTCATCAGCCTGACCGCCGACCGGCCCGCCGGCGCGGCCGACCAATGGGAAAGCCAGACGCTCGAACAGAATCGCCTGCACGACCTCCACGTGAGGGCCTCCTTCACCTGGACTGGCGTGGACGAAGACGGCATGCTGGACCGGATGCGCACCGCGCTCACAGCCGGACCCATTCACATCAACTGCCCATTCGACGAGCCCCTGTATCCCGCTGCGTCTGGAGGGTTAGACGTCCAGCCTTCTGGGTTGGGCGCCGCGGGTGCTGCCGCGGCCGACGGGGCCGCTTCCGCCCTTCCGCAACCGGTGCTGGACCGCATCGGGCAGGCGCTGTCCAACCAGGAACGCATCCTGCTCCTCTGCGGCACCCAACCGCTGCCCCTCGACGCCGCCCGGCTCAACGGGTGGACCCGGTCCGCCGTGGTCGCGGCCGATTCCACCAGCCGCATGGGCGCAGTGAACCAGACCATCGTGGCGGTGGACCGCTGGATGCGCCGCTGGACGGCCTCGGGCATTCCGTGGGAGGACATGAAACCCGACCTCGTGATCGGCTTCGGGGCCCCATTGCTCAGCAAATCCCTGCGCAACCAGCTGCGCAAGGCCGCCGTGGACCACATCCACATCGAGGCCGGCGGACGGTTTCCCTCCGCATTCGGGAGCGCGCCCCTGGGCGTGGCCAAGCCGATTCCCAACGCGTTGTACGCCCTTTCAGACCGGCTGGACCAGCACGCCCCCTCCGACCCGGTCAAGGCCTGGCAATGGCGGTGGCGCCATCTCGAAGCCAAGGCCGACGCGGCCCACGGCCCTGCGGTGAAGACCGCCCCGTGGAGCGACCTCCAGGTCCACGCCGCGCTTCACGAGGCGATGCCCGGCGACTGGGATGTGCACCTCGCCAATTCCACCCCGGTCCGCTACGCCCAGCTGTTCCACCGGCCGGACCGGACCCCGCCCTGGTCGAACCGCGGCGTTGCCGGCATCGACGGCTGCACCTCGACGGCCGTGGGGGCGGCTCTGGCAGGGCGCCGCACCACCTTGATCACGGGCGACCTCGGCTTCCTCTACGACGCCAACGCTTTCCACGTGCACCCTTTGCCCGCCGAACTGCGGGTGGCCGTCATCCACAATGGCGGCGGCGGGGTCTTCCGGTGGCTCGACGGCCCGCAGAGGACCGGCCTCCTCGAGTCCCACTTCGAAATGCGCCATGGCCTCGAACTGCGCAGCGTCTGCGACCTGCACGGCCTCGTGCACCATCGGGTGACCAGCCTGGATGCCTTGCGGGAGGCCCTCGCCGATTGGTGGTCTCCGTCGGATGTTCCGCGGGTCCTCGAGATTGCCACACCACCCGAGGCGAGTGCAGAAGCCCATCGGGCCTACATGGAGGCGGTCAGCGCGTAAGTTTGCCGCCGCTGATGAACTGCCCGGTGCAGCGGTGAACTCCGGCGCCGGCGCTTTGTCATTCCATCAGCAGACGACATCATGAGCAACACGCGCAACTGGGAGGTCATCAAGGCCTACGAGGACATCCACTTCGAATTCTTTGAGGGCATCGCCCGCATTACCATCGACCGTCAACAGGTCTACAACGCCTTCCGGCCGGAGACCAACATGGAGATGCTCGACGCCATGGAGATCTGCCGCGAGCGCCAGGACATTGGCGTGGTGGTGCTGACGGGGGCCGGCGACAAGGCCTTCTGCAGCGGCGGGGACCAGAACGTCAAAGGCGTCGGCGGTTACATCGGCGGCGACGGCGTGCCGCGGCTCAACGTGCTGGATCTCCACCGCAAGATGCGCTCGCTGCCCAAGCCGGTCATCGCGGCCGTCAACGGCTACGCCATCGGAGGCGGCCACGTCCTGCACGTGGTGTGCGACCTCACGATTGCCTCGGAGAACGCCATCTTCGGCCAGACCGGCCCCAAGGTGGGCAGCTTCGACGCCGGCTTCGGGTCCAGCTACCTCGCCCGCCACGTGGGACAGAAAAAGGCCCGCGAAATCTGGTTCCTCTGTGAGCAGTATTCCGCCAAGGAAGCCGAGGCCATGGGCATGGTCAACACGGTCGTCCCGCTCGAAAAGTTGGAGGACACCTACGTGCAATGGTGCAAGACCATCATGAAGCGGTCGCCACTGGCCATCCGGATGCTCAAGCGCGCCCTCAACGCAGAACTCGACGGACAGGCCGGCATGATGGAATTCGCGGGAGACGCCACCCTGATGTACTACCTCATGGAGGAAGCGCAGGAGGGCAAGAACGCCTTCCTCGAGAAGCGCGACCCCGACTTCCAGAAGTACCCCAAGTTCCCCTGAGGGCAGCATGGTTAGGGACTTCATCCAGGCGGCCCGCCTGCGCACCTTGCCTCTCGCCAGCGCCTGTGTGCTGACGGGTGGCGCCTTGGCGGGGGCCACTGGAAATGTGGGCTTCATCCGGTTCATCCCGCTGTTCACCGGCTGTCTGGTGACAGTGTTTCTGCTGCAGGTCCTGGCCAACTTCTCCAATGACCTCGGCGACTTTGAGAACGGAGCCGACCGGGCGGAAGGCAGCGAACGGGCCGACCGCGCCGTCGCTTCGGGCCGCATCACGGCCGCGCAGATGAAGCGGGCCGTGCTGGTGACCGCTGGATTGGCCTTCGCCACCGGTGTGGCCACCGTGCTTCATGCCGCAGGCGATGCGTGGATCACGCTCCTGAAGTGGGTGGGTACGGGCCTGGCCGCCATCGCCGCCGCCTACGCCTACACGGCCGGCAAGCGGCCTTATGGCTACAGTGGCCTCGGCGACATCAGCGTGCTTGTTTTCTTCGGCTTTGCCGGTGTGGCGGGCACAGCCGCCTTGATCACGGGAGACTTCGAGCCCCTTTGGCTCCTGCCGTCTGCCACCATTGGCCTCCTCAGCGTGGGGGTCCTGAACCTCAACAACCTCCGCGACCACCTGTCCGATGCCGCCACGGGCAAGCAGACCCTCGTGGTACAGATGGGGTTTGCCCGGGGCAAGGTGTACCACGCCGCCCTGATCATCGGGGCCTGGATGGCCTTGCTCGCCTTTTGGGTGATGGACGGCGGCGGCCCATGGCGGGGCCACCTCTGGTACGGGCTGTTCGGCCTCGTTCACGCCCGCCACCTCGCCTTCGTGTTCCGGACGGAAGACCCCGCCGAGCTCGATGGCGAGCTGAAGAAAATCGCCCTGAGCACCTTCGCCATTTCCCTGTTCCTCTTCCTCAGCGCCACCGCATGACAGGCCTCGACATCCGCATCGTGGAGCGCGCGCTCCACTTCAAGCAGCCCGCCGGCACGTCCCGGGGTGTGCTGACCGAAAAGCCGAGCTTCTATGTGATCGCCCGGGACCTCGAGGAGGACGGGCGCATCGGGATCGGGGAATGCAGCCTGATTCCGGGACTGTCTCCGGAGCGCGCGCCTCGGGCCCGCATGGAGCTCAAGAAGCTCGCCGCCTCCGGCACCCTCGACCCCAAGTCCATGAGCCTGCAGTACCCCGCCGTCCGGTTCGCGGCGGAGACGGCCCTCATCGACCTGCTCAATGAAGGCGACCGGATCCTCTTCGAAGGCCCCTTCACCGAGGGTCGCCCGGTCCCCATCAACGGCCTCATCTGGATGGGAGACGTGGCGGACATGGTCGCGCAGGCTGAATCCCTGCTCGAGCGGGGGTTCGACACCCTCAAGATGAAGGTGGGCGCCCTGGATTTTGAACGGGAACTGGAGTGCTTGGAGGCCATCCGGTCCATCGCCCCGGCCGACAAGGTGACCCTGCGACTGGATGCCAATGGGGGCCTCGACGACGAGGACATCTCCGTGACGTTCGGCAAACTCGAGCGACTCGCCCGCTTTGACATCCACAGCATGGAGCAGCCCATCCGGCCCGGGCAATGGAAGAAAATGCAGGCCATCTGCATTGGCTCGGACATCCCGATTGCCCTGGATGAGGAGCTCATCGGCATCCACGACACGGACCTGCGGCGGAACCTGCTCCACCTCACCAAGCCGGACTACATCATCCTGAAGCCCAGCCTGATCGGAGGGCTCGTGGAAGCCAACCATTGGATTGACCTCGCCGCCGAAGTGGGGGCAAGGTGGTGGGCGACCAGCGCACTCGAGAGCAACATCGGACTCAACGCCATCGCGCAATGGACTGCCGATGCGATTGCCGAGGAGGAGGCGCCCATGCCGCAGGGACTGGGAACCGGCAGCCTCTTCACCAACAACATTCCGTCCCCACTTGTGGTCGCCGACGGCACGCTGCGCATCGACCGGCCGGAGGCCCAGGCCAATGGCACCCTGCGCACCTGGGACCTCAGCAATCTTCTCGCATGAGCGATGCATGGCGGTTGCCCGATGCCGCCGACGCGGTGGCGCCCCCGGACTGGGCAGAGCCCTTTGTGGAGGCCGATGCCGCGTGGCAGGCTGGCCGGGCCGTGGGGGTCAGCTCGGGCAGCACCGGCGCCCCGAAGCGGTTCTCCTTTGACCCGCAGGCCGTCGTGGCCTCCGCCCGGGCGACGGCCGAGCATTTCGGCCTCTCCCCCCCTGATGGACAACCCGTCCACATCTGGTCTGCCCTTCCGGCCGTGGGAATCGGCGGGCGCATGATGGTGTGGCGGGCCCGCATCCTCGGTTGGGCCCTCACGCAGGACCGTCCGTCCTCGGCCCCCACCGTCACTCCGGCTCCGGAGGGCCACCGGTATGATTTTGCCGTGGCCACGCCGCAGCAGGCCGCCCACCTGGGGCGGTCGGGCCAGCTGGCCGCCTTCCGGCTCCTCCTCCTCGGAGGGGGACCGGTCAGCCCCACCTTGGAAGCAGAACTGCTCGAGGCGGGCCGTGCCCAGGATTGCGCACTCCACCTCGGGTTCGGCATGACCGAAACGCTGACCCACATCGCCACCCGGCCGCTCGGTCGCGATGTCTTCCTCCCACTGCCCGGCGTGGCCTGGTCCTGCGGCCCGGACGGCGCGCTGCTGCTCGACGCCCCCGACCGGGGGGTGGACCACCTCCTCACGCGGGATGCGGTCGAACCGCGGAGGGATGCCCTGTCCGGACAGGACGGCTTCGTCTGGCTCGGCCGGCTCGACGACGTGATCAACACAGGCGGACTCAAGGTCCATCCGGGCCAACTCGAGCGCATCCTTGAGCCGATTGTGACCCCGCTGATCGGTGCCCGACGCTGGTACCTGACCGGACGCCCCGACCCCCTGACGGGCATGCGGGTGACACTCGTGATCGAAGGTGAAACGGAGCCCCCCCTGACTGCTCGCTTGCTCGACGCGCTGGCCAAGGGACATCCCCATGCGGACCGGCCGAGGGAGGTGGAGTGGCAACCGAAGTTGGAAGAAACCGCCACCGGCAAGGTGCGCCGGCGTTGATCCTCACGACCTTCGCGCCATGCCCAAGCCCCGCCTCGTTTTCGCCACACGCAACCCCGGAAAGGTCCTCGAGATCGCCCAGATGCTGTCCGACCACTACGACATCGTCGGGCTCGACGCCATCGGCTGCACAGAGGACATCCCGGAAACCGCGCCCACCATCCCCGGCAACGCCATCCAAAAGGCGGAATACGTCTTCGAGCACTACGGCGTCCATTGCTTCGCCGACGACACGGGGCTCGAGGTCAGCCACCTCGGTGGTGCTCCCGGGGTCCACACGGCCCGTTACGCCGGAGAAGCCAAGGATGCCGACGCCAACATGGCCAAGCTGCTCGATGCGCTCTCAGGTGCGGAAGACCGCTCGGCGCGGTTCAGGACGGTCATTGCCCTGACCACCGACGGCGGGACCCTCACCTTCGAGGGCATCTGCAATGGGACCATCGCGGCCGAACGCAGCGGTGCCAAAGGGTTCGGCTACGACCCGGTGTTTGTCCCGGAGGGCGGGGACATCACGTTCGCCGACATGGACGCCGCCGCCAAGAACGCCATCAGCCATCGCGGCCGAGCGGTGCGTGCCATGGTGGAGGAACTCAAGGCCCGAGGTTAAGAATCCGCAGGGGTTGGCGGCGGAATTCCTCCTGTCCCGCAGTACGTTTGCCCCTTCATCCGACACTCCAGACACGGAATGCCCATGAACTACCTCGATTTCGAAGAGCCCATCCGGTTGCTCAGGGAGCAGCTTGAGCAGGCGCAGGACATCGACGGCCAAGGCCAGGTCGACATGCAGAGCACGGTCGACGACCTCGAGAAGAAGATCGCCGAAGTGAGCCAGGAGATCTACGCCAACCTCAGCCCCTGGCAGCGCGTACAGGTCTCCCGCCACCCCGACCGTCCCTACACCCTCGACCACATCGCCGCCCTCACCGACGGTCGGTTCCTCGAACTCCACGGGGACCGCAACTGCAAGGACGACAAAGCCATGGTGGGCGGTCTCGGCATGATCGACGACCTCCCCGTGATGTTCGTCGGCCAGCAGAAGGGTGCCAACACCAAGCTCCGCCAGTACCGCAACTTCGGCATGGCCAACCCCGAAGGGTACCGCAAAGCACTGAGACTGATGAAGTTGGCAGAGAAATTCAACCGTCCAGTGGTCTGCCTCATCGACACACCGGGTGCCTACCCGGGGCTGGAGGCGGAAGAGCGGGGACAAGGCGAGGCCATCGCCCGCAACATCATGGAAATGATGCAGCTCCGCGTCCCGGTCATCTGCGTCATCATTGGCGAGGGGGCTTCAGGCGGTGCACTCGGCATCGGCATTGGAGACCGCGTCCTCATGATGGAGCACACTTGGTACTCCGTGATTTCCCCGGAGTCCTGCTCCAGCATCCTCTGGCGCTCCTGGGACCACAAGGTGGAAGCCGCCGAGGCCCTGAAGCTCACCGCCGACGACATGCTCGGCCACAAACTCATCGACGGCATCATCCCCGAGCCACTCGGGGGTGCACACAACGACCGGGAAGCCGCATTTGCCGCGGTCAAGACCGACATCCTCAAGCACCTGCGCAAGCTCCGTGTCCAGAACCCGGACAAGCGCATCGACGCCCGCATTCGAAAGTTCTCCGCAATGGGGGTCGTCCAAGCCTGATTGGCGTCCCCGGACGCATTAGATTTGCTCACGAATTCGATTCACGACCATGCAGTACATCATCCGCCAGCCTCTGGCGTTTCTGCTCCCCGCCTTTGCCCTCCTCCTCACCCTGCCCGGATGTGGCGGACTCGGGAAGATGGAAAAGGCCATCGAGGAGCTCAACATCAACATGGACCCCGAACCCCTCGTCCTGCGCGGCGATGAGGTCCAGCTGAACCTCTCCGGCACCTTCCCCGAGAAGTACTTCGCCAAGAAGGCCATCATCGAAGCCACCCCGGTCCTCGTGTGGGACGGTGGCGAGGCCGCTTTCGAAGTCCAGGGATTCCAGGGTGAGGACGCTGCCGGCAACTACACCGTGGTGCCGTTCAAGTCCGCCAAGTCCTTTGACTACACCGCCAAGGTGGCCTACCAGGAAGGCATGGAGGACGGTGCCCGCCTCGAGCTCCGCATCAGCGGTTCAATGGGCAGCAAGTCCATGGACTTTGCTCCTGTCGTGCTCGGCGACGGTGTGATCACCACGCAGAACTGGGTCCGCTCCGACGACCGCTTCGTCATCGGCGAGGACGCCTTCCAGCGCGTGGTTTCCTACACCGAGGAAGCCGAGATCCACTACGCCTACAACCGCTCCAACGTCCGCTCCGCCGAGCTCCGGGACGACGACATCGTCGCCCTGAAGGACTTCCTCGGATTCGCCGCGGACCACGACAGCGTGGTGCTGAAGGGCACCAGCGTGAGCGCCTACGCCTCTCCGGAGGGTGAGATCAGCCTCAACGAGGACCTCGCCATGGAGCGCGCCGAGAGCGCCAATGCCGCCATCGCCAAGATGCTTCGCCGCGAGAAGATCGAGGTCGAGGAGGGCTTCTACGGCAACAACCCCAAGGGTGAGGACTGGGAAGGCTTCCAGACCCTCATGCGCGCCTCCGAGATCGAGGACAAGGACCTAATCCTCCGCGTGCTCTCCATGTACAGCGACAAGAACCGCCGCGAGGAGGAAATCAAAAACATCGCCAAGACCTACAAGGAGATCGAGAAGGAGATCCTGCCGGCCCTGCGTCGCTCCATGATCACCCTGCGGTACGACATCGAGGGATACTCCGACGAGGAGCTGATGGACCTCGCCATGGACAACGCCGACACCCTGACCGTGGAGGAAGTGCTTTACGCCGCCACCCTGTTCGAGAGCAACGATGACCAGTTGAAGGTCTACCAGGCCGCCAGCCGCGTCCACGCCGACGATTGGCGCGGACCCAACAACGAGGGCGTGGTCCTGATGGCCATGGGCAAGCTCAACCAGGCCGCCGACCGCTTCATGGCGGCCGACGAGCGCGGGGACAGCCCGGTCATCAACAACAACCTCGGCGCCGTGGCCCGCATGAAGGGCAACCTCTCCGACGCCAAGCGCTTCCTCAGCAGCGCTTCCGGAGCCGGTGACGCCGTCAAGTACAACAAGGGCATCCTGGCCATCCAGGAGGGCAACTACAGCCAGGCCATCTCCAACTTCAGCGGGGAGAATACGGTGAACGCCGCCTTGGCCAAGCTCCTCAACGGAGACGCCAACGGTGCGAAGACCATCCTCGACAACGCCGGTGACGACAGCGCCGTGGCCCACTACGTGATGGCCATCTGCTACGCCCACGTCGGCAACGACGCCGAAGCCAAGCGCCACCGCGACCTCGCCGTCCAGAAGGACGCTGGACTGTCCGGCAAGGCCAGCGCCGACCTCGAGTTCCGCGACCTCGACTGATCGCGCCGAAGACTGCATTCAAAAAGCCCTGGTCGCTGACGCGGACCGGGGCTTTTTCATGGGCCATCGCGGCGCCGAATGGGCCGGGCGGCCAAGCCGGCCTTGGGATGGATCAGCCTCCCTGCGGGGCGCCCATCGAGCGGAAGGCCTGCCAGCAGACCATGCCCGCCGCCACGGACACGTTGAGGCTGTGCTTGACCCCGAACTGCGGAATCTCCAGCACGCCATCCACGGCGCCCAGGACGTCCTCGGAGCACCCGCGGACCTCGTTGCCCAGCACCACCGCCCAGCGCTCGCCAACGGCTGGAGACCACTGGTCCAGTCCCGTGGAGGCCGAGGCCTGCTCGAGGGCGAAGACCTGCACTCCTTCCGCCTGAAGGCTCCGGATGGCGGTGACCGTGTCCTCATGGCCGCGCCACGCGACGTGGTCGGTGGCCCCGAGGGCCGTCTTGAGAATGTCGCGGTGCGGCGGACGGGCCGTGTAGCCGCAGAGGTCGATGCCCTCCAGCCGGAAGGCGTCCGCGGTGCGGAACACGGACCCCACGTTGAGGCCGCTCCGCAGGTTGTCCAGGACAAAGCGAAGGGGCAACTTCCCGGCGGCCGCAAAGGCCTCCGGGGTCAGCCGCCCCAACGCGTCCATGGAGGTGGCGCGGTGCCCCTCCCCCATCAGTAGAGCCGGATCGTGTAGGGCATGCGCGCCTGAATGCGGTCCTCGGGCGCGGCGTGCACCAGCGCCTCCACCTCGAGGAGCGGGGCAACCAGGTCGCCGTCGAGGCCTGCGGCCTCCGCGATGGCCACCGCGGCCTGCACCCCGGCGAAATCCTCGATGAATTGCTCGAACGGGTCCACCGCCTCAGGAAGTTCAACGAGTTCGGGACCATTGATGCCAGCGAGGTCCGCCGCGAGGGCCACCGCGTCCTGCAGGTTGCCCATGCCATCGACGAGGCCGATGTCCATGGCATCCTGTCCGGTCCAGACACGGCCCCGGGCGACCTCATTGACGCCTTCGACCGTCATGCCGCGGCCATCCGCCACACGGGCGATGAACGCGTCGTAGACCTCGGTCACCCCCTCGTTGATGGCCGCCAGGGCCTCGCCTTGAACGGGCGTGTGGCCATTGAGTGCATCGGCGTGCTCGTGGATCTTGACGCCGTCGAAATCCAGTCCGATGCGCTCCCGCATCAGCTTGCCCGCGGAGGGCAGGACGCCGAAGACGCCGATGCTGCCGGTGATGGTGTTGGGCTGGGCGAGGATGTGGTCCGCGGCGCAGCTGATGTAGTACCCCCCGCTCGCGGCCAGATCGCTCATCGAGGCCACGACCGGCTTGCCCGCCTCCTTCAACAGGACGGTCTCACGCCAGATGACATCGCTGGCGAGGGCGCTGCCCCCGGGAGAATTCACGCGGAGCACCACGGCGCCGACCTCCGGGTCGAGGCGGGCTTCTCTGAGGGCGCCGGCGATTCGGTCCGAACCGATGGTGGCATCGTCCCCCTGCCCGCTCTCGATGGCCCCCACGGCGAAGACCACCGCCACGGCATTGGCCTCCGTCTCTTCACTGTCTTCGTCGTCGTCCTCGTCGTCGTCGTTGCCGCCTTCCATCTCTTCCTGCAGGGTCGTGATGAAGTCCTCGAAGAAGTCGGGGTTGTGGTATTGCTTGAGACTCACGAACTGGGCGTGGCTCTCCTCGTCCTCATCTTCCGCAGCGCCCTTTTCGAGGAGCATGGCGTGCAGCTCATCCTCGTACAGCAGGCCATCGACGTAGCCGAGGTCGAGGAAGTCCTGCGTGGTGCGCATGGCCAGCGCATTGATTTCGCCGTCGAGCTCGGCGATGGACTTGTCGCGGGCCGTGGCGATGTCTCCGCCCATGCGGGCCCAGAAGTCCTCGAGGAGGGCCATGTTCTGCTCCCGGTTGGCCTCGGACAGGTTCTCCCGGAAGAAAGGCTCGACCGCGCTCTTGTACTTGTTGTCCGGTCCGCGGACAATGGTCATCTCGATGCCCACGTCCTCCAGCATGCGCTTGTAGAACATCGTTTCCATGCCCATGCCGCGCATGTCGATGCCGCCTTCCGGGTGCAGGTACACCTCATCTGCGACCGAGCTGATCCAGTAGGCGCCCTGGGTGTAGACCTCGCTCCACGCGACGATCCATTTGCCCGACTCCTTGAAGCCGACGAGGGCGTCGCGCACCTCGCCCAGCATGGACGGGTAACCCATGACCATGTCGGCCTGGATGAGAATGCCCTCGATCCGGTCATCCTGCGCCGCGCGCTCCATGTCCGCGAGGAAGTGGTTGAGGCCGGTCTGGGATTCTGCGTCCACCCCGCCGAAGCTGAAGGAGAAGGACGGCACCTCCATGCCGCGCTCCACGAAGGGCGCGTCGAAGGTGAGGTGGAGGACGGAACCCTCCTCGATGTCCACGCCGAAGTCGAATTCGGACTCGATGTCGTCACCCGCCTCTGCAAAGGCGGAGCTGAGGCCGCCCACGAGGGCGCCGACGAAAATGAAGATGAGGAGGGTGCCAGCTGCGAGGAGCGCGACGGTGGAGCCGAGCAGGCTCGCCAGGAATTGCTTACCGAAGTTCATGGTGGTGTAGTGGATCGCGAAATGCGGGGTCAAAGGTGAGAAAAAAGAGAGGGTCGAATGGGGTGAATGCGGTCAGAAAAAGCCGTTGAAGCCAAGGGCCGTGGACAGGATGAACGCCCCGAGGACGAGCACCGAGAGGATGGCGATGGACAGCAGGGTCCAGAGCACCACCTTTCCGAGGGCCTGTAGGGCTTCCGGGAGGGTCTGGGAAACGAAGTTCCGCCAACGCTGGGCCCAGGGGCGATCGGCCTGCCCGCTCCCGCGGGCCCGGATTTGAGACTCCATGCTGTCGATGATGGACGCGAGCGTGACCGGGTCGCCCTTCATGGCGAGGCGATCGCTCGCCGTCTTGGCCACGGGCATGATGGCCGCGAGGATGAGATAGAAGAGAAAGCCCGTGCCCGTGAACACGACGAGGGCAATGAACAGGGCCCGGATGACGATGGGGTCCACCCCGAACCGGTAGGCGATGCCCGACGCCACGCCCGCGAGAACCCGCTCATCGGGATCGCGGTACCAACGGCGTCGGCCGCGCTGCTGCCCTTCATCGCCCGCACGCCGGCGGCTCTGAGAGGGGTCATCCCCGTCTCCTTCATCCCGGAAATCGGAGGGGTCCCCGAGTTGGGCGCAGACCCGTTCGACATCGTCGAGCTGGAGTGCCCGGGACACACCGGCCAAGGCGTCCTGGAAGAGCTCCGCCATGCGGTACTCGACCTCCTTCACGATGTCTTCTGCCCCGTCCGAACCGCGGAGGGCGCGGCGCAGGGCGTCAAGGTATGCCCCCAACCGCTCGAAGGCGGGAAGCTCCATTTGGAAGAGCAGGTTGCCCAAGGAAATGCTGCGGGTCTCCATCATGATGTTCGGGGGGTTGAAGAGCTGGAATCAAGAGAATTGACGGAAGAGACGAATTGGTCCCACGCCGCCTCGAGTTCGGCGAGCAGGGCCTCGCCCTCAAGGGTCAGGTCGTAGTACTTGCGCGGGGGACCGGATGAACTCTCCGCCCAGCGGTAGGTCAGCGTGCCGGCGTTCTTCATGCGGGTCAACAGGGGGTAGATCGTCCCCTCCACCACGAGCAGGTCAACCGCCTTGAGCGCATCCACGATGTCGGAGGTGTAGGCCTCCCCCTTCCGCAGGATGCGGAGGATGCAGAGCTCGAGGACGCCCTTGCGCATTTGCGCCGTGGATTTCGATGCTGCCTGAGTCATGGGAGGACAAACTTATGTCCTTGACCCACTACTATGCAAAACAAAGTACCAAGATTTGCAAAGGACAGGATGATTCCCACAGGTCGGTGGCCCGGATTCCACGCACGACCTTTGCCGCCGTGATTGTCCACATCGCCACCGGATCCAACCTCGGAACCCGCATTGACCACCTCAATCGGGCCGATGCCGAACTCGGCCGCCTCGGCCGCGTTCTCCGGGTCTCCCCCACCTATGCGACCGCCGCCGTGGGCATGGCCCCCGGCACGCCCGACTTCCTGAACCGCGTGGTCGAAGTGGAACTGGATCCTGTCTGGGCGGACAACCCAGAAGGCACGATGCAGGCCCTGCTCGACATCGAGCGTGAAATGGGCCGGACCCGCGTCGAGGGCAACGTGTCCTCCCGCCCCATCGACCTGGACATCGTGCTGTGGGGAGATCGATCCTTCAACTTTGAAGGGCTGACCGTACCCCACCCCCGCATGATGGGCCGCCGGTTTGTCCTGCAGCCCTTGGCCGATCTCGTGCCTGGCGCTGCCATTCCCGGTTCGGGCCACACGGTCCTCGACCTTCTGCGCGGGCTTCCGGCCGGCGTGCCCGACATTGCACCGTGGCCGACCGCATGAGCATTCCCTACCGACACATCGCCATCGAAGGCGGCATCGGCGCCGGCAAGAGCACCCTCGCCACGGCTCTCGCAGAGCGGCTGGGCACCGAGCCCCTGCTGGAGCCTTTTGCCGACAACCCTTTCCTCGAGCAGTTCTACCTCGACCCCGAGCGGTATGCCTTCCCGGTCGAATTGAGCTTCCTGGCCCAACGCTACAAGCAAGTCAAGGCAGCCCTGTCCGCCCGTACCCTGTTCCGGGATGCGCTGGTGGCCGATTACGTGTTCGCCAAGAGCGACCTCTTCGCCAAGATTACCCTGCCCAAGACCGAATACGCCCTATTCCGCAACCTCTACGAGGTCATGGCCGATGGCATGACCAAACCGGAGCTCATCGTGTACCTCCGGCCCGGTGAGGCGCGCCAGCGCGCGCAAATCGAAGCACGAGGCCGCAGCTACGAACAGGACATCGACATCGACTACCTGCGGAACATCGAGACCGCCTACGAGAAACACTTCAAGGCGGCGCGCGGCAGCCGTGTGCTGTGGGTGGACACGTCGGAACTGGATTTCGTGGCCAATCCGGACGACCTCGAACGGCTCGTGGACGTGCTGAGCCAACCGTGGAAGGTCGGCGTGCACAAGGTCACCCCCTGACGGAGCAGGACATCAGGCCTGGACGCCCAGCGCCTCGACCATCTTGGCGCCGATCTGCGCCGGGCTGTCCACCACGTGGATGCCGCACTCGCGCATGACGGCCTTCTTGGCCTCGGCGCTCTCCTCCTCGCCGCTCACGATGGCACCGGCGTGGCCCATGGTGCGGCCCTTCGGTGCGGTCACACCTGCGATGAAGCCGACCACCGGCTTGGTGCCGTTCTCGGCAATCCAACGGGCGGCCTTGACCTCGAGGTCACCGCCGATTTCGCCGATCATGATGATGCCGTCGGTCTCGTCGTCGGCCATGAGCAGCTGAATGGCCTCGAGCGTGGTGGTGCCGATGATGGGATCACCGCCGATGCCGATGGCCGTG
>Ga0160423_10001748_pt1 | contig 18184 bp, 18 predicted proteins | sample CRUFie14St8metaG_FD_108191 | JGI IMG/M metagenome (GOLD analysis project Ga0160423, IMG submission 108191) | Marine microbial communities from the Costa Rica Dome - CRUD Field 142mm St8 metaG | ecosystem: Environmental > Aquatic > Marine > Oceanic > Photic zone | place: Costa Rica: the Eastern... | reverse complement strand
GCAATGGCCACTGATGACAAAATGATTTTTGATCAAGTAAATGATGCTAAAAAACATGGCATGAACAACGGATCAGTTGGACTTAATAGTAATCCAAGTAGTGCTTTAGTGTTACAATTACAACACAGTATGAAACTAAACGAAATGTGTCAACAGCATAGAGCAGACCATGCCAAAGCATATGACGAAGGATTAAAAGATATTGTGGCTATTCCGCCTAGACAAGGCAAACACAGTTGGTCGAAGTATGTAATCAGGACTGACAAAAGAAACAAACTTATGCGTTTTATGAGCCAAGATCAGATTGAAACTAAAATACATTATGCTAAACTTTTACCACAGTATAAAATGTATCACAAACACAAACTTTATCCTGTAGCATCTAAACTTGCTGAAACAAGTTTAAGCCTACCAATTGATCCATGGATGACAAACAGTGAACGAGACAGTGTAATTAGTGCTGTGAGGCAGTGCTTGAAATGAACGTATTGATACTAGGTGGACATGGTTTTATCGGCTGCCATGTAAGCAACATTCTAAAGTTTCAAGGCCATAATGTAAGTGTAGTTGACTGTTATCATCAGTATCACATTTTTCCTGACTGGGAATATCAACCTGTGTTGGAACAAAGGAAAGATTGGTCAAATGCTGATGCTGTACACATAGGCAGAATAGAAGACGAACATTTTTTAGAACATGCTTTTAGAGACAGCAAACCAGACGTAGTAATACATCTTGCAACATATCCAAATGCACACATGGTTAAACACAATCCTGTAGATGCTACAGGCAACATGATTACTGCTAATATTAATATTCTCAATGCCTGTGTAAAACATAAAGTAAAAAGAATTGTGTTTAGTTCTAGTTCTATGGTATACGGAGATTTTTTAACAGAGTCGCCTGATGAAACACACCCAACCAATCCTCTTACACTGTATGGTTCATACAAATTACAAGGTGAAAAGATGTGTGAGATATGGAACAGAGAACATGGACTTGAATATGTGATTATGCGTCCAAGTGCATTATATGGCACAAGAGATATGATTGTAAGAGTTATTAGTCAAATGACTAGAAGTGCTTTGATAAATGATAAAATTATTGTGAACGGTCCTGAAAACAAATTAGATTTCAGTTATGTAGAAGATGTTGCAGATTATTTTGTTGGTGTTGCTTTTCATCCAGATGCAAAGAATCAAAAATTTAATTGCACTAGAGGACATGGCAGAACAATTATGGAAGCCGCTGAATTAGTACAAGAATGTGTAGACAAAGGATTCATAGAAACAAAACCACATGATGCCTTTTATCCAAATAGAGATACATTAGACAGTTCAAAAATTAAACAAGTGCTAGGATACACACCAACCATCGATATTGAACAAGGTATTCCTTTGTATGTAAATTGGTTTTTAAAACAAAAATTTATTAATAAACTTTAACTCTGTATTCGTCTTGCCAGTCTTTGGCATCTTTTTCATCATTAACCATTGGCTTTCCTCTGATGTTCAATGATGTGTTGAGTAACATAGGGCATCCAGTTTCTTTGTACCATGCCTCCAGCAATCTTCTAAATCCTGTAGAATCATTCTTGCCAACAGTTTGAACTCTTGACGTTTTGTCATAATGCACAATAGCAGGAAACTGATGTGGCTTTTTACATGTTGCAGTGAATTGCATATATGGTGATATGTCAACTCCTTTCGGCATATCAAAATATTCATGCACATGTTCTTCAAGTATAGCAGGGGCAAAAGGTCTAAACTTTTGTCTTTTCTTAATTGCATTTACTTTATCTTTGATACTAGGCCCTCTTGGATCCGCAAGTAATGATCTGTGTCCTAAAGCACGTGGACCAAATTCTGCACGACCATTTGCTACTCCGCATATTTTTGTTGTCTTCAGTTCTGAAATGATTTGCTTTACAGGGTATGGACGATCTATGTTATATCCTAAGAAAGGCGTTTTCCATTCAACCCATTCGTTGCGTTTGGCTAAAGCGGCCCCAAGAGCATTACCTGAATCACCTGGTGATGGCATAATCCAAACATCATCCCACATGTGTGTAATTGTAGAATTAGATTTACAATTTAAGGCAACTCCCCCCATAAACACTAAATTTTTACTCTTTGAAATACGTTGTGCATATCTCATTACATTATGCACCACATCTTCTGTTAGTGCTTGTATACTACAAGCGATATCATACTCAGGTGGCATGTCATCTTTAATTTTTGGTTTGAATGCTAGTCCTTTATGCACATTGCGTTTAAGTTTGAAGGAACCATTTCCCATTTCTTTAATAAATTGATCTTTGATTTGTTGGTAATAGATAGGTTGTCCATATGCCGCCATGCCCATTGTGATATATTCTTCATGCAACGGTTTAAGTCCTATGTGGTCTGTGAATGCAGTATAAAGCAGTCCAAGGCTATGTGGGTATCTTGTGCTGTGTAGTTTGGTAATTTTTTGATCTTTGGCTTCCCATATGGTAAGAGTATCCCATTCACCTATGGCGTCTATAACTACGATTGTCGCGTCTCTAAATGGACTGGTATAGTATCCAGCACATGCATGACTATAATGATGCTCAAACGTTGACAGCGGTGCTCTAAACGATGGTATTCCACCAATAGCGCCATTCATGTATGGCTTAAGATAAGATTTAGGTGAATTGTTTTGAAAAACTTGTTTCCATTCACCAGCATATACTTGACGTTGTTTTTTGGCAAATGGTTTTTCATACCATGCAACTTCAGTTGGCACACCATAATTTTTGACACAATCTCTTATAAGTTCTTTGTTTAGATGTTTATCCAGTTTAACTTTTGGTCCATAACGTTCGCTGTGGCCTGCAAAAACAATTTGATCATCATCAATCATGGCGACTGCCGCATCATGAAACAATGCACTTACACCCATTATTTTTTTACTCATATAGTTCCTTGAATCTATCTTTTAATAATACAGCCAAATGCTTATGACTTGCAACACCTAAATGTCCGTCTTTTAGTTGATCATCACCTAGTTCCATATAAGACCAAACACAGAAATCTTCGTCTGGCCATCCCATGTACTTGTCAAAATCCATTTTGTCTAATAATGGGTATAATCTACGTTCTTGCACATTTTCTTTGAATAACTCCTTTATACCAAAACTATTGAACATTAGATATTTGAATTTGCGTTCAGTAAGAAAATTTTGAATATCAATCACTTGCTCCATAAATTTTACTAAAAGATCAGCATCACTATTTTTTTTAAAAAAGTATTTTAAATATGCTTTGTCAACTTCACTTGTATATGTGGGTGAAGTAAGTCCTGATGTGTGCATCTGTACATAGGTCCCATTTGGTACAACATCAAAAGGTCCAGTCCTACCTTGCTTCCTATATGGTTCGTACCAATCAGTATCAACACTTGGTCTAAAATATTCTGTTCTAAGTGCAGTTGACCAGCCTATAAAAACACAAACATCATCTGGATCTTTGTCTTGCAGATATTCTTTTGTTTTTCTAATTATTCTACTATTGCTTCCTCCGGCCCATGCATCATTCAAATATTTACAGTTGAATAGTTTTCCTAGTTGTCCAGGCCAAACATTTGACTGTCTTGCTTCTTCGAAAAGATCAAAATCCTTTGTTGGCTCATGAAACAGGTTGCCTATGCCGGTGCCCCATGTAAAACTGTCACCATTACAATAGATTAATTTTGGCATTAGTGATAGATAAAAGGATCTCTTTTTTTAAGTTCTTTCAAACGTTTTTTATATGCTCTTTCGGCCTTCCACTCACGCCATAAATTTTTTAGCCATTTTATTATAAACATAACGTAATTATCCTATAGCATCCCACCAATCTAATAAACGTTTGTCTTGGGCAAGTATTTGTTCAAGTGTAATTTTTTTGTAATCACGTCTAATAGCACCAATTCTTTCTTGTTTTAGTTTTCCGTCTAACCATCCTTTTTTATACTCATTAGGCCACATTTCTTCAAACACTGGTCTATTTTTAAGTTGTTTTAGCACGTCTATTAACGATTGTTGTTTAGCATCTGCTCTTGGTTCAATAAACTCTAGCAATTCATCAACTATTTCATCTAAAATTTTACGTGGCAAGGCAACAGGCGAAAGCACAATGTCTGGTGTAAATGCAAATGTAACCTTGGTCAACATTTCAACATTTAATTGTTTGCTTAACCTAAACATATTTTTTAAGTCCAAAAGTCCTGGAGTGGTAATTGTTAAATCTAATCTCATTTGCCGTCCGTGTGTTGTTATTTCACAGCCACGCCTAAAATTATCCAACCATTTTTCATAATTTAGTCCATCCCTTATCCATTCACCTATTTGTCCAGTGCCATCTATTGAAGCACATATTTGCCAATCTCTGAAGTGAACCAATAGATCATTATACAAATCTATGCCTTTATATTTGGTCCTACTTAGGTTAGTGTTATATCTAACGTATACCTTGTGTGCATCTCCTTGGTCTACAATCTGCTTCATGTACTTCCAGTGTTGCTCATACATTAAAGGTTCCCCACCAACCCAATATATTTCTTCTATCAAGTGGTTATTAACTGCATGGGCAAATTCTTGTTCCACTTCATCTTTTTGAAACTGTTTTATCTTTGACCTAGTGGGTTCAGCCATCCATGCTTGGTCTTGTGGGTTCCACATGTTATTGTTTCTTTGTTCAGATTCCCAACTTGAACTTAACATATCACCACACATTCTGCACTTGAAATTACACAAATTGTTAAACCTATAATCAAAACTTACTACAGGCATTTCAGTCGAACCATCTTCAGAAGTCATTGCCCAGACATCATCTTCTTTGTGGCCAAAAAGATGATTAAAATAATCTCTATAAACATCAGTGTTCAATAATTGTTTGTTACACACTTGACATTCTGGCAATTCTTCACCTGCCATCATTCTGCGTCTTACACTTTTCATATGATCAGAATTCCAATGCTGTGATAAAGTTTTTGGATTGTATTCTTTGTTTTCTGATCCTGTGTCAATATACTGTTCAAAACTTTCTGCTTTTTCAGTTGATGCACAACACATCCGTCTTTCAGTCTGCGGTGAAAGATAAGTGTGTGTCCACGGGGCCATACACAATGTTTTGTTTCCGTCTTTTCTTCTATACTCCTGCATCAACTAACATCTGATCTAGTTCTGGAAAAGTTTTTGAAAAACTTTGATTCCTATATAAATCAGTCCTATCTATCTCACGTCTAAAATTTTTGAATGCTCGCATATCTAAAACTGAATACTGATCTATACGACTTACAGCAGATTTAAGTTCTTGATGCATACGAGTAGGCAAATTATTGTTAAACAATTTTGCCTTGATAGTTTCTTTGACTTCTTTTGGAAGTGCTGTAATACTCATATGCCTTGGTTCATGCAACATGTTAAAATACCAACTGTCGAAGTTTTTTGTCAGTATCCATTGACCCATACCTACTAAGTTCAACACATTCAAAACGTTGATTGTACAACAAATTTGTGTTTCAATAGTTTTAACTTGTTCTTTAATTTTATCCCACTTGTCTATATTGTTATTGACTTCAGTCCAAGTTGCAGGATATCTTTGATATTCAAATTGTTCTTCTACATCATCTATGCTAAACGCAACATGAACTTTCTTAAAATGTGGAAACAATTCTAGTATTTCTTTTTCAGGATACTGTGTGCCATTAGTATTGTAATGTATCATTTGATTCTTACTGTATCCTAATTCTACTGATTTACGCAATACTTCAAAATGTTCTTTAATCATCATAGGCTCACCGCCTGTGAATTCAAAATACTTCACACCAGGCAGATAATCTTCAATCTCATTCCAAAAAACTTTCGTTTTTCTTGGCCATTGCCCCATTTGTAACTGTCTATAATGTTCCGACTTTTTGATATCTTCTTTGCTAGTGCCATCTGCTTTCAAATAATCTAATGACTCTTGTGCCCATTTACTGCTTGACCAACTACCGCATATTCTACATTTAAGATTACAAATATTTCCTAATTTAAGATCTAAAAATTGTAGTTTTGTAGGATTTACATCTTCATAATCAATTTTATCAAACACCCCTGTGTACTCTAGCATGTCATATGCTAATATGCGTTTACTTTTTCCTCCAGCCTCTTCTACACTCCAGCATTTCCCACATGTACTTGGCTTCTTCCCATCTAAAAATTCTTGTCTTAGTGCTTTCATGTAATCACTTTGAAACGCATCTTGCAGACTGTGTTCTTGCATGTTGTAAGGATGTCCATTTGGTTGTGTAATTAAATCATTTGCTAAACAACACACCCTTGCTTCTCCATTAGGTGATGTTTCAACCGCAGTCCAAGGCAATGAACAAATTGTATTAGGTGGTCGAAATGTTCTTCTTTTAAGCACTTTTCAATATAGGTTCTAGTTCAGGAAATACTTCAACAGTCTTTTCATCTCTAATGCTGTCCAGTTGTTCAGTTTTTTTCTTAAACGCAGGTATAAACTGTTTTTTATCTCCACCACGTAAAAAATTAAGTGCAGATTCGAATCCATGCACTGCCCTTGTCAATGGATCTCTTGGGCGTAACCACTCAATATGTTTTCTATATTTTTCTTCTACTTCTTGTTTCATGTTTTCTGGCAGTAGATCTATTCTATACCATAAAGGATCTTGGAGAATGTTTACATTAAGATCACCTGGACGTAAAAATCCTTTCATTACCCAATCTCTATGAAAATCAGGCAAATGATACACATTGAAAATGCTTAGGGTTGGCGAAATGTAAAAATCAACATGTGGTGCAATTTCCAACATCCGTTCTCTGTTGCTTTCAGTCTGCGACCAAACAGTGCCTTTACGCATTAGTTCCGCACGTGGACCCATTGCATCTAATGATGCACCAACACTAACATTTTTAAAATGACTCCACATTTCTATTGCGTCACTTTTCTTAAATGCAGTTCTACTTAAATTAGTATTGTAAATTAATCTTACGTCTGTCATTTTCCTTTTGATTAGTTCTTCTAATATAATGTAATGTTCTTCCATAATCAAAGGTTCACCACCTGCAAAATACACTTGTTCTAAATATGGTATGTGCTCCATAAGTTGCTCCATTGCATCTGTTTTTGTTTTCCCTGCATATACAACTTTTGGTTGTTTAGGTTTGCCATGTATTTTGGTGTGATCTTCATACCAATTAGAACTAAATGGAATGCCACATGATCTGCAACTAAAATTACACAAGTTTGAAAATCTAATATCCCAATAGGTCATTTCAAATCTTTCAAATTCCCCATCAGGTTTAGTTTCATGTATCTTTTTTATGTTGTGACCAAAATGTTGATTTGCTGATTGGCGCTGACTAAAGAAGCCTGATTCTTCCTGTTCATAACATTTGGTGCACTCTTTGACTGGTTTATTATTAAGCATTGCTTTACGCAATCCTTTCATAGTTTCATTGTTCCAAACTTCTTTCATAGAATTTTTTTTCAAATCGCCTACAGGATATTCATATTTTGCTAAACAACAAGGGTATGCCCGCCCATCTGGATAAGCATGTAAATGTATCCATGGATACATACAGAAATTTTCTGATTCCATTAACAAAAACTTCTCTTGTTCAGTAAGTTCATTAAGGCCAATTTTCACAGGCTCTTTTGATCTATATACTTTTGACTTGCTTAATTTTAAGGTCATAATGTCATGTACCAATCTGTAAGTTGTTTAGGAAATGTTTTAACAAACGACTTGCCCCTTCTTTGATCATATTGGTGCCAAAAATGTTTGAAGTCATTTTTAAGTTTTGCTTGTTCAAATGCCTCACGATGTGGGGTTTTGACCACATCTAGATAATCTATAAGTCGTTGTGTTTGATTTATTTCCATTTGATGTAACAGTTCACTTTCCCTATTACGATCTAACCAACGTTGTAAATCTTCCATACGCTCTGTTCTGATATCTACAGGCAGAACCAAAGGAGACTGAAAACTTGGAAACCGCAGTATATTTAATGTAAAAGTAGGAAAGTCTTTGCCATATTTGGCTTTAAGTTCAAGCATCTGATCCAAAAATTCTGTTAGTGTAAACAAGCATAAACTGTTTACTGTACACATCATATGAAATCCTTCTAGATTACCTTCTGAACACAATCTGTGTACATTGCGTATCCACTGATCCCAATTCATTCCATCTCTAATATATTCTGAATGTGTGCCTATTGCTTCATTAGATGTGTAGACATGAAAATGTTTTACATAATGAGATTTTTCAATCATTTTGTCCATCAATGAATCTTTTGGACACAAATTACTATTAATTGCTAACCTTGTTTCCGATTTGCCGTGGTTGTCTTTGAACCAATCAAACAACTTCCACATATCCGCACTCATCATAGGCTCACCACCTGTAACCCTTAACTCCTTTAAAGTTTTGTGCAGATCATTTTCCCACCATTTCCAAAATGCTTCTATGTATGGATTGTATTCTTGGTATCCAAACAACTGTGATGATTCATGCACATGAGTAAAGTGATTACGGCCATCTGATATTAAATTTTTGTAGGGTCCGTGTTGTTTTAAATCTTTAACCCAACTACTAGAAAATGCAGGGTTACAATAGGAACATGAAAAGTTACATGTCCTATCAAATGATATCTCTAACGTTTGTAAATTAACGTCTTCAGTATGTGGAGTATCATATGCTTTTTGCAGATCATCATCTGAATACAACACAGTTTTGTAAACTCTATCGCTGATGCTATCACGTCCAATGTCTTCTATCTTCCAGCAGTACTCACACCCTGCAGGACGTTCACCACACTGCATCTGCCTACGTTGTTCTTTTTTCTCTGGAGTGTTATGAATTAGTTTGTAATTTTTCTTTACTTCTTCTATGTCAATCTTATGTGGCAAAGGATGATGACATGATGTTGTCATGCCTGATCCCAACCATATTGTTGCATTGTACCATTTGGCCGCACAAAAACTTGCACTTTTTGTATCAATTACTCGTGCTTTGTATTGGTGATCAGTCTCTTTTGGTAACCTAGGCATGTTGCTCTATATCTATCTCCTCTTGCTTCATAGTCCATTCATATGTGCTTTTTTGATCATCTATTATTATAGCATGAATATTATTAAATCCATTAACAATATTATTGATTTCCTCCTGCACTCTAGTGCCAAAACTTGACATACAATCTATTTCCCCAACTACAGGTTTGCCTATACGTTTTTTATACTGATCATCTAATTTTCTGTCATACATCCATTTATTAAATGCAACCATGTCATCACGATCTTGTTCCTGTGTTGAGGTGTTGCCAAAATATAACACAAAGTCAGCAGTAACAAATTCAGGTATTTCCAATTCATGGTTATGTATATGATCATCACGATCATTAAATGCGTCCCAGTATGTTTTGCCCACAGTGGTGTCACCCAAATGCACTTGGCCATGGTTCCATGTTGTGGTAAACGTATCATTGTCTTGTGCGTCATATCTTACTTTATTTTCATCACCATAATAATGCACATGTATTTCCGGATTGTAATACCCCACTCTGTACCACCTTGCATATTCTTCACCCCAATGAAACAGTTCGTGTGCAATATTATTAATTTTACTGATGTGCCATCTTATGTCTTTTGGAGCCAGTTCGAAGTATGGAGAAACATCGACTAAGTTGTCTAATGTTTTAGCGCCTTCAAGTTGTACAAATTTATCATGCAATTCATTCACTATGTTGAAATTAAATTTTTTATCTTGTATCAAGTTGTCTATCGAAAGATCTAGATCTATTTTAAAGTCTTGGGTAATTGTTTTTTGTTTAAGTTCCCATGCTCTTTTTGGAAAGTTAAATTCATTAATTTTGTTAACTCTGTAATGTGCTTCATCTACTATGTGTTTTAAAGTTCTTGTTGTGTCCATAATCCAACCATGCATAGACACATGTTTTTTAATAGGTGCTCCAGATTTTAATGCATTTTTTAAAAGTGTTGTCCATTTTTTAGTAGTTGGCGTGTCATGTAAATTTATCAAGATTTCAAGTTGTTCTGCTGGGTTATCAATTTTACTTAAAACTATTCTTACCATTTGCTTGCCTCACTTTCACATACATCAAAAAATTGTTGCATTTCAGGAAAAACTTGTCTTATGTTATGACTATGACGTTTGTCATACTCCTTAAAAAATTTCCAAAAGTCTGCTCTCTTGCGATCAACATCAATTGCACTTTTTCTCATGTATGCAAGGTCACGTTCCATCCTTTGTATCTCAAAGTCTTTGATACAGTGCAACCTATTATCTCTTGTTTCTATGTTTTCTTTCATCCATTGTATTGTTTCTTCATGCATCAGTTGATAAGACTCAGGCAGTATTTGAATATTCTGCCAATCTGGCTCACGCAACAATGGAGTATCAAACCATATGCGTTGATAGTCTTTAGAATGTTTTTTGCGTAATTCTAAAATACCCTGTAATAATTTTTTGATACCAACGATGCTTAAATTGTTGTAAGTTATAATAAATGTTATAGAATTACGTCCAGGAATTTCTGTTAAGAATTGATCAACATGTTGCCACATACGATCAAAATCCAGTCCACGTCTTAAATATTCTGCTTGTGAACCCCAACTGTCTACTGATACAAAATTCATAAAGTGTTCTACATTTTCACCAGCACATATACGTTTTACATAATCCAAATATTTGTTCCAAAGTTTTTCATTTGGTGGACAAAAATTAGAAGTTACGTTTAAATGTAAATCTGGTTTTGGATTTTCTAGCACCCAATCAAACACTTTATATGTGTTTTTATCCATCATAGGCTCTCCGCCTGTCATTCTAAAATGTTTGAGATCTTTGTACATGTCAGGCCACCATTTCCAAAAAGCATCTACGTATGGATTTTGTTCACGTGCTGGCACTGGCCTATTTCTGCCTTTAAAATGTTCAGGTGCATTGTGTTCTTTTATTGTTGGATAAGCACCATGTTGATCAATTTCTTGTCCCCATGTTGTAGAAAATTGTGGTGAACAATATGTACAAGCAAAGTTACAAGCATGATTAAAATTTACTTCAACGTATCTAGGATTAATGTTTGCTTCCCAACCACCATCTTTTATTTTGTCAAAGTCCATCATTGCCCATGGCTCGCCAGAACGATAGTGTCTATCTGAATAGTTGCCTGTATCTTCTATGTTCCAACAGTATGAGCATTCGCTTGGACGTTGTCCTTCTATCATTAGTTTTCTTTGTTGTTTTTTTAACGCAGTATTGTGTAGAGCCGCAGGATCACGTGCCACTTCCTCAGCATCTATTTTGTGCAGAGGTGGATGATAACAAGAATTGTTAAGTCCAGTTGGTAAGTGCAGTGATACCTGCGACCATTTAGCCAAACACATTGAAGGTGATATAGTGTCTAGTTTGTCTTTGGCTAATCTCGCAGAACGGAAAAAGTCAGATTCTAACTGTCCGTCTTGTTCGTGGACTTTGTCACCTTTGATATTGTCAGCAACATCAGTCATTCATTCTTTTGTACACTTCATTTTCAGTAGTCATTAATTTAAAAGTGTTTTCTCTTTTCATTTGTTTTTTAAAAAAAGCACTTGCTTCTTCATCAAGCAATGTAATATCTAACTCTAGTGTGTGTTTTAATTGGTTACCAAAACTGTGTATTTTATCTAACAGCCAATCATCCGTTACATCATCATATTTTTGTTCTGTCCAATATTTGTTAAGCCATTTGAAATCTCTTACATCAACAAAGTCCCAATCGCTGTGCGTAATTTTATAGCAACCTTCTCTTGCACCCATTATTGCCCATAAACCGTTGTCAACATCTGCACCCACACTCATCCATACACACAAATTATTAAGATTTTGTTTAACAATTTTATTTTTGAATTCAGGATTAGGAACTTTTTGTCCTCTATCCAAACTCATTTTTACACCTTCTCTAAATCCGGCCCTCCATGCATGAAGTTTGGAGCCGTTTGGATGTGATGTTGAATATACATTATGCATAGGCATATATTTTCCATGTGCCCCTCCATAACAAAATTCTATTTTGGCTTCTGGATCATCTTCTCCAGAGTTTTCATGGCTGTTCATATTTGCAACAAATTTTCTAGTCCAACTAGATAATCCACCATTACCATACATCAATCCATTAATAACATTGTATCCACGCCATCTAAAGGTAGCGTGTTCTGTGTCTGGAGTAATAGTTAATTGTTGATTGAAAAAATTTGGATCAACCGTGTTGTCTCCATCAACTAAAATAAATCTTTCTGTTTCTGATTTTTCTCCTGCGGCTCTGTGTGCATTATCAGATCCGTGGACACCATGAACTCTTTTTGCCCATGGCACTTTGTTAAGCAGGTCGGCCCAAAACTCTTCGCACTGAGGCTCATCATAACTTAGATATATGACATCTAGTTCTGCTATGTCTAGTATCTGTTCTGACACTACTGATCTTTAAAGACGTCGTTGTGCTGTAGATATTCTTTGATTTTTTGTGATTCAGTCTCAATATTTTCTTGTGTAACTAAAACTGTATCAATTACAAGATCAGGATCTCCTTTTACTGTTATAAAATAAGTTCCTACATCAATGTCATCAGACGCAACGAGTTGGTCAATCCTTATGTCACTAGCGGCATGAATATTGTGCTCACTTCTAACAAGTTCCAAAGCATGATTTATTACATGATAATCTCTTTGATATCTTTTGCCTTCTATAAATTCCTTGCCTATCAAAGCATCAACTTCAATATATGGATATTCAGACGTTGACTGGTCTTCTTTTGTAACTTGCCGTATTCTGCCATTGTCTGCTGGATCATAATGTATACGCCATAAAAGGCCATCATCATTTTCCTTCCAATCGAAATCCTCCATTGCTTTAAGTAGTTCTTCGCTCATTGTATATCTCCTTCATAGTATCTATCATCTTATCTGTCATAAACAATTTATTTTGGTAATGAAAAGGTCCATGTTGTTGAAAGCCGCCTACCATCAATCCTTTTTTGCTATAATTTACAGTCAAATATCTTAACCAATTTTCACTGTCTGGTGCTTCTATTTGTTTCCAATCTTGCAGTCTTACCTTCATGTGTGTGAAATATGGTACTGAGTATGACTTGCTGAACACAATGTCCTCTAGATCCAGCATGTATGCTGTGATCCCAAAAATTTCATCTGTGGTTGGCGTCTTTGGATACCACGTACCCGCAAAAAAATATTCTGCATACCATGGATATCTTGCACTGACTTCTTTTGCCTTGTTAAAAAATTTATTTGCTAGATGACTATATTTGAAATAGTATATGCCGTTGTACAATTTAGGCAGTTTCTGTTTTTCAAAATGCCTTCTATAAAAATTACTTTTTGTAATGTGCCCTCGATAATCTTTCACATTGCTAGTAAAAAATAAATCATGCTGTCTAATTTGGTACCACCAGTGATCTACATTTGATGTAAAAATCATATCTGCTTCAACATGGATGGTTTCTTTGAATGGTGTAAGATCCCATATCTGATATTCATTTTGCATTGGATGTTTCAATCCAACATTTTTTACTCTGACAACATGATCAAAAACTTGTTTGTAATCTTTTGGCATATGGTCGTTTTGATCTATTGCAATACAAACTTGGTTTATAGATTGTGTGTTTTTAATGCTTAAGGCAAGTGCATAAGCCAACCTAATGTATTCTTTGCCTTGTGCAAACACAAAATATCCTCTACTCATACATTATTTCTCCTGCAACATACATGGCCGATTCCTTATTCATTATGTGTATATTTTGTTTTGGAAAACCTGTACCTGCCCACCTATCTTTGTATCTGAACGCGAATGATTTTTGATTCAACATTATGTTTTTATCTGCAAGACACATTATTGTTAAAGGAAGATCATAGTATGTTGTTTCTTTTTTACCTTGCAAAAAATGTAAAGCAACACTAATTGCAAAATCGTTCCTGTATGTCCTTGAATCTTCAAACTTATACATTTTGGAATAGAATTGCCAATTTTGTTTAACGGCTTTCATCATTTCAAACATTAACATCGATTCATTAGATTTTTTGAAATAAAGCACAGTTGCCCAAAACAATTTTATGCTTTGATGATGTAGCCTGCTATAATCAATTAATGAATCTTGATGACTTATTTCTTTCACATGTTTACCACATAAGATATTTTTATTAGTTTCAAAAATTGTATCTAACGTATTATCAAAAACAAAATAATCGCTGTCAATCAGGATAGTTTGGTTAAAGGGTGAAAGACTGTATGCATCTGGACGTGTTTGATTTTTCCACGGCAGTCTAATTGTTTTGTTACCTATTCTCATAGAACGGACATTCATGTCTAGGTTTGTGTTTGGCCCTGTGCCTTCCGAAGTAGGTGTAGTGACTATTATGTGTGTAAAAAGTGTTTCTGCATTAAGTTTTGATACATGATCTTTTCCTGCTTGGTCTGTGACCAATGCAACATTGTCGTTCTGCATGTATTTTTTAATGTTCTTTGCGTTAGCACATGCCATTTGAATATAATCAATATCCAATTGGTTTTTGTCAAAATCATGTGCCTTGCCGTTGTAAGCAAACATCAAGATGCCTTTATTCATCAATTAGTTTTTTGACTGTGCGTTGTTTTTTTAATTCTTCATAAAACAAATGATATTCATTCATTGCTTCATAATACCCAGTTTCTGCTTTCGATATAAATTTTTCAGCATCTATAATTTTCACTGGTGTGTTATTGTTGTCTAATAAAATTAGATCTCTTTGTGTGTCATGCAATTTAGCAAAAAGTATTAGTTCAGGCGTTGCTGTAAAAAGTCCACCTTCATATGCAAACACTAATTTGTTTTTTGCTCGTTCGTATGCATTTGTTTTTTTAGTGTCTAAAGCAGTTTTAAGATTGCTAAACTTTTCAATTTCTTGTAGAAATGATTTGTCCATGTGCTGTAATTATACAGCAAAAAGTTAGGTATTGCAAATATTAAGAACCAGTGAATGATACTTGTGCTACAGTAATTGTGCCATATACATCAGCCGCTAAGTGTGTTTGGTTTGGCTCTCCAATGATAATTGGTGCACTTATGTCTCCAGTCACGTCTGTGTTTTGAGCATTTGTGTGATCATCTTGGAAAATCTGTTTAATTGTAATTTGGTTTCCATTGTTGCCTCTAGCATCGCCGTGATCAGCACCTGGATTAATTTTAACTTCATAAAAGTTAGCACGATAGTTCCCATAGCCAAACGCATCATCAATTGTGTATTTGAACATAGATGTATCTGTTGAATTTGTCAAATCATAGTATCCAGTTGTTGACAAGTGTGTAGTTGGAGTGTTGTCTCCTCCTGCTCCATATCCTGATGAGTTATTTGAAAAACTTCTTGTAAACGTTGATGCTAATAATTTTAAATCACCAACTTCATCTAGTAGATGGGCCCACTGAGCATTTCTGCCTGTTGAATCTGATAGTGAAGGATTAAGTTTAATAAATCCACCACTGTTGAAGAAAAATCTTGCTTCATCACCGCCATCAAATGTAACTGTGTGTGTTGCAGTAACTGATGCATTCCAACTTGGTGTGTATGTTGCCGCTGTAGTCGACTCTGTAATGTTGGCGCTTGCCGCTGTCAATCTATTTGTGAATAGTGTGTTGATGTCAGTTGCAAGGTTGGCAATAACTGCTATTGCATCGCCTGATGATACTGAGAATGATGAAATGTTAATACTTGTACCTTGGTGTTGTCTTATTGAATTAAGTCTTGCTAGAAGTGTGGTCCACTGTGTTGCTGTTACTGTGCTACCTGCACTTACAGCCGATACTGTGTTTGCTTGTCCGTATCCGACGTCACCTGATCCTACTCCTAAAATTGTGTTGATTGATGCCGCAGATATATCACCTGTACCAGCCGCGTTTCCTGTTGCAAATGTATTATACTCGTCGTCTAGTATTGTGTCACCTGCTGAATAAGCCATTAGTTCATTCTCCCCAATTTGTTTATGCTAAACGAACTCTTGTTGGCGTTGTTTAACATGTTATTATGTATATTTAGCATTTTCCTACTACTATCTCTATAGTACCGAAATCATCAGTGTCTTTGTCTTCTAAAGCACGACCAATTTGATTAAATTGTGTGATGTTTTCAATATCAGTTGCTATTGCTACTCCTGGTGTTGGTCCTGGTATAAGTCTTGCCCCTTTAGCCACAACACCTTCAACATTGCATGGAACACGTCCTGCCAATGCCACATATGGATGTGTTGAATCTGGTCCTGCTCCTGCATTCATTTCAAATGCTGGATTTGTTGATATTACGCCAAATACTTCATCTTCATGTGGTGTAGTTTTTCTTATTTCTTTTACTCCACCAATGTTTACAACATCACCTGGTTGTAGATTGTCATCAGTTTCATATCGTTCTGCTAAATCCGAATATTGTGCCGCAGTTGCCGTTGCATTGATTCTTGTGTATGAACTTATTGCTACATTTCCTGCTGTAGTACCTGCTTCAGTGGTAAGCACTGCCGCAAATTCATCTGCTGATTCGTCCCAAATAAATGCGGCATTTGTTTCAACGCCTCTATCAATTATAAGGCCTTTGTCTGTTGCTGAAGTGTTTGTTGAACCAGATCCTAAAACTATCAGTGGATCTTGTATGTTGAGATTGGTTACATTGATGTTTTGCACATCACCTGATGTTGTCAATGTGCCTGTAACTGTTAAATTAGTAATACTTGTAGTGTTTGTTGCTCCGTCGATTGTTATTGCATTGGAATCTGCACCACCGTCATTAACATTGAATAATATGTTACCGTCTTGTGTAACATTTTTTAAAGTTGTATTAGCACCCGACTGTGAAATAGTAAAGTCAGAGTCAACACCTACTGTAAGTCCTGTGTCATTAAGAACACCTAAAGTACCTGATGTTGTATCGTTTGTATCTGCTCTCAAATAACTTGCCGCCGCTACACCACCTAATGCATCTGCGTCTGTGGCAGTGCCTACGAATTTGTTTGATGTAATTGCAGTTGATAGATCAAATCCTTTTGAAATTGTTGAAAAACCTGATATTGCAGTCTGTGGAGTAAACTCAACTGAAGACAGCATACCAACTATTGTGTCAGCAATTTTAAATTGTAACACAGTTCTATCAACCCCTGTGTTGTCTGTAATTGTTGTTGATACTGATCCTGTGATTCCAGCACCTGATGTAGATTGTGGACCTACTAATACAAATGATGTACCGTTGTAGACGTAAAGTTGTCCGTTTGTTGAATCATACCATAAGTCACCTTGTGCAGTATTTGTTGGCTCTGATGCTGAAACGTTTGCACCACTGACTGATTTGAATGATGATCCGTTATAAACTTGTAGTTGATTTGCTGTAGTGTTGTACCAAATTTGTCCTTGCAAAGGAGCAGTTGGAGAATTTGTTGATGTATTAGCAAAATTCTCTAAAATTTTAACTTGGTTTTCGTTTAAGACTTCACCATATCCTGCATAATTTTTTCCAATTAAAGATAATGAACTAGAAGTAGTATCTAGTGTTCCGTCTGCTACTGTGGCAACTACTGTACCGTCTGTTTTGTTAATTGCGTATGCCATATGCTATATTTATAAGTCCTGTAACTTGTCTGCTTTTGCAATCTCATCAGCAACCTTAATGTACTCATAAGCGTCATCTTCTTCATAAACTTTTTTCATTTGAATTGTTTCTTGTTTGATTGTTTCGATATGTTCCTTCAACTCAGTAATTTTTGGAGTGTTTGGAATATCTGCTTGATCCAACATTTCAATCAATGCGTTGATTTGTTTGTGTAATGGCCATTTTTCTAAGACCCTTATGTTAGCAGATGTGTTGACTGCTCTTTCATATATAATTTGTTTGTCATGCATTGGCTTGACTGAGCCAGTGTCATAATCACCTTCCCAATAGTGCGTGGTGTTGTCAAATTCAACTTCTTTTACTTTGAACTTGCTGAGATCTAAACTGTCCATTACATCTGGAGTTGTCTTTAGTGTGTCTGTAAGATCAGCAGTAAACACGCCGTTCTTTGCATTAAACAAAAATGTTTTCTTTTCCATTGCCATATTATGCTACCTTTCTCACGTTTTCGTCAATACCTTGCATGATGCAAAGACTGT
>Ga0160423_10001747_pt1 | contig 18184 bp, 8 predicted proteins | sample CRUFie14St8metaG_FD_108191 | JGI IMG/M metagenome (GOLD analysis project Ga0160423, IMG submission 108191) | Marine microbial communities from the Costa Rica Dome - CRUD Field 142mm St8 metaG | ecosystem: Environmental > Aquatic > Marine > Oceanic > Photic zone | place: Costa Rica: the Eastern... | reverse complement strand
GGAGGAGTTAAGGGTAAAGTCATAGCTAATTTGACTGAAAACCAACTCTCGTTTGAATCAAAAACAGGCCATGCGTTAGACCTAAAATTAGATGCTATTCGTCGTGTTCACCATCACCACACCACATTGATTCCAGGTTGGCTAGCGATTGTTGGAGCGATATTTGTATGGGTTGCATGGAGAGGTTTTACAGGCAAGATCCAAGCAATGTTTGCATCTTTTGGTTTGGTATTGATGGCATCCCATTTCATCACACGAAAACCTACGATTACAATTGATACAAATGCGAATGATTGCCATACTGTATTTGGCTCAGACGTCTCTATGGTAAGATTGAGTTCCTTAATTCAAAATATGGTCAATGGAATGAGTTTGCAAGAAGCACAAATGGCCGTAGACCACATGGTGAGCGACTCTGATTATCCTCGAGCAAGAGTGCTTGAAAACATAGAATTCCAACCCCAACCTGTGGAACTTACTGCTTCTCCAGTAATCACACACTTCATAGACTCAATGAGCGATGATAATGTAGATAATATGGATGCTGAAATCATTAGTCCAGCACAGAAAATCGATGATCTTGATATCGGTGTTTGGGAAGATGAAGGTGGAATTGAGCCACAAATTTCAGACGGACTGCTTGAAAGAGCAAGAGAAAATCTAGTTACTCAGAGAAATAATGTAATGCAAAATGGTTGGCCACAAGAGCAATTTAGACAGCAACCATACAATCAAATCTACAGAGGAAGTTTCCAAGAAACATACGGCCAAAACCATAGGGCTCATATGCCAATTCATCCCAATGCTGTACCATCACCAACTCCTCCCCCATCTGAATTCTTACCCTCTTTTGTAGGAGCGAATTCGGCTCATACCCCTTATTCTCAACCAGAACGGTTCAATTCACCTGACGCACCTCTAACAGCACCTGAACTTGATGAAGAAAAGCCATCTCTAGTAGCATCCGCCAGAAAGGAGGTTGTTCAAGAAGAAATATTGGAAGAGGAAATCAAAGAGACACCAAGTCAAAGATATCCTGGAATGAGTGCAATGAATAGCAAAGGAAATCGAGTTCTAAAATCACGCCCTAAGAGAAATACAAAACTCAAATCTAAGTTTGTTATTTCTGAATTGGTTCGTCCAAAAAAGAGAAGGCGTAAACTATCTCGAAAAGCAAATCAAACCACTCAAACAGCGGATGCGTTAAGGGTTCAGGCTAGGAATTCGTCCAATGAAGAACTAGCTCAAAATATTCAGAACCTTGCTAAGAGCAATGGTGGAAACGTAGATGATGAAAACGTTGAGAAGATGATGTCGCATCTAGAAAGGCGCCGGGAAGTTCCCTCAACATTTGGCGAATTGGTTCGATCAGATAGAGACCGTGGCGAGGCAGTTAATTCCATAAAAAGAATTGAAGATTCCTCATGATGATTTCTTTTTAATCATCAAGTCGCGAATTCCTTTAGCCATCTCCCATTCAGATATTTCTTCTTCTGTTGAAGGTGAATATTGAGGAATAGGAATTGGTCGCATCATTGAATCGATTGCTACCATGAAAAAATATCCTTGGCAAATTTCCGTTTTGGACCAATCCGATTTGCTCATTGCCCATGCAGTAACCTTAGTACATGCCGTCCTATTCGACGTGAATACAATTTTTGCTGTAACCTCGATTAGATCTCCTTGTCTGGCTGGTGCTTTGAATTGTAGTGTATCTATCGAAATAGTTACAAATTCCCTGTGAGCAAACTTTGCACACATTATACCTGCTGCTTTATCCATCAATGATAATAGTCGACCACCAAACAGTGTATTGTATGAATTTGTATCTTGAGGAAATACTTCCTCAATTAAAGTAACTGGTTCGGTACTGAACGCTTCCATGACTGCGTCCAGCCACCTTTAGAATTTCAAATCATGCGTTATTACCCCACAAAAAGGTAAGATTTCATCAAATAGGAATGCACGCGACCAACATGGTTGGCGTTTGCGTTGCACTAGTTAGTGGAGGTATCGACTCTCCAGTAGCTGTGGCTAGAATGCTGATAAATGGATGGAAAATTTACCCTTTACATGCCTCTCAAGAACCGATAACAGGTCCAGAGGGAGAAGCGAAAGCGATTGCTGCCCTACAACACTTACTGCAAATAGACGGGCCAGTAGGCGATGCTGCAAGAGAAAATTTAGTCCGCAGAATGACTGTCGTTCCAGTAGCAGATGTACTCTCTCAATTTACAAAAAAATGGAGCCATTCAGAATATTTCATTCACATGAAAAGACTGTTTAACGAGATTGCAAATTTAGCATCCGAAGAATGTGATGCTACTCACCTGCTAACAGGTGAAAATTTAGGACAAGTCTCGAGTCAGACCTTAGGTAATTTGGGTGGGGTTGAAATTATTTCAAAACTTGAAATTTTGAGACCTCTTTTGGCATTGGATAAAATCACAATTATGGCGATGGCAAGAAAACTTGGAACCCTTGAGATAAGTGAAGGACCTGAGATTTGTGATGCCTTAGGCCCTGCAAAACCAACCACTGTTGCGAACAAAGAATGGCTAGAAAAATCAGAAAACCGGCTAGGAGGCTTGCAGTACCTCGCTTCCGAATGCTATGCAAACAAAAGATTCGTTGATTTTTGAGTTGGTTTCCCCCCCTTTAGGGGGGGACTTCCGATAGAGGCTTGTTCCCGTTGATATTTTATGCCCGTCTTGATTGGGTTAGGAGAGAGGGTGCGACCAATGAATGAAAATAAGAGTGCTATAACCGCCTTGGTATTTACTTGTTTGATGCTAATATCTCCACTTGCTGGGGCTGCAAATATCACAACATTTAGCAACGGTGATTCAGAAGTTACCGTTGAAGTTAGAGACAGTCCAGACTACACAAATATCGTTGATGGAACTGTAGGACTGCCGTCTGGTGATACCGTAACCAGCGCAACTGTGAAAGTTTCAACCGACTTTGCTCTGCATGAAGCACAGACAACAATAAACGGAGAAACTGCTCAATATGTTTGGGATCCTTTCTACAACATTGGTCAAACCGAATTCTCAAATCAAAATGACTTCACTTATACTGATGAATCTATTCAATTGGTAAGCACTGGGTTCACGACTGATTTCGAGTCAACCAGAGGAGGTTTCATGGATATTACACCTCCAAACAACCAATTCACATCATGGAATCATGGAATACTGAATGATGGAACATTCCTAAATGAAAACTGTTATTCTGGAGACGAGTGTTGGGGAACTAATGCATTCGATATCGATAATGACTACCGAACTGATAACGACAACCAGAGTTTCGACTTTGAACTCCTTTCACCGGTGATGGAAGTTGACCCTGTATCATACATCGCAAAATTCGAAAGCTGGCATGGACTATACTGGAATAAAACTGGTTCAACCACAAATCCAATCAACTATTACTACGATTGTGCATATGTTATGATAAAATCTTCATCTATGGAAGACGACCCTATTTTCTCTGACCCAAACATGGGACAGTGGTCTTTCATCCCATTTGATGTACAAAACTCGAGTGGTGTCAATTATGCAAATGGCCTATATCAGATTGGGGCAGGAAATGGGAGAATTCAGACCTGTGGCTCCCTCACTGGCTCTGATTACGCTCTTGGAGGAGAATCAACAAACCCATCAACTAATCCAGATGGTTGGTCAACGCTCGCTCTAAACTTGAAAGATTACATTCAGAGCGGCAGATATGTGCAGATGAAATTCGTAATGGAGCACAATGCACAAATTCCAATTAGAACCCCTGAAAATGCATCTATGCCAGGTTGGTTCATTGATGACTTCAGGCTGGGTAATCTTCTACCACAATCTGGTTGGATGACTGTAAAGAATTTCATGCCTAAAGCAAATCCAAATCCAGGATTCCCTGACGGATATGGTCTATTATCAATCGAGCAGGAAACTACCGATACAAATTCAATCAATGTGACTGTTTTGAAAAGCGGAACTACCGATATTGTCCTTGACAACCATGGAAAACAAATGACAGGTTTGGTCGGCCCAATTGTGGAATTATGGGACATAGATTCTGCAGATTACCCATCTATTGACTTGAGATTTGACTTTGACACAGGATCTGGTCGTTTGTCAACTTCTGTACTTCACGGCATAACTGTTGGAACTCGTGTAGGAACTGGATTGAACGGTTCAACTAACCCAGAAGTATTCGATGGCATTTGGAATACACCAGGAATGGGAATGCAATTTGATTATTCTCCAACTCTTCTAAATCCTAATGTAGGCGATGGTCTCGAAACAGGCAAATTTTCACAACCAATCATCGCAATGACTCCTAGAGTTTTGGACGACTGTTCTGAAGATGCAGCAATCTCAATCATATCAAGAACAGGTCAACTATTCAACTTGACTGTAGATTCGAAATTTGTATTTTCAGAGCCAATCTTTGGTTTCAATTCATTTGTATCTTATCAAAATTCATGTTCGATGTCGGAATTATGGTTTGACCTAGAATTCGGTCATTCTGCGACAAGTGTGACACTTGACGTTGCAAATGATGGTGATATCGAATGGGGCATGAGCGACCCTGCATTTGGAGCATTTGGTAGACAAACTCAATTCTGGGCAGGTGCTGTTCAAGGTGTCAATTACGCTATGGATGAAGCAACTCTAACCCTCAATGTAAACGGTCAAGCACAAGGTGGCAATTTCATGCTTCCAATCGGTGCAGACGTAATGGTTAGCGAAGTAGTGTTCGACAACAATACAGCTGGAGATTTCACTCTGGCGCTATCTTCCAGTGGACAAGATTATGCATTTGGAACCGTGCCAGACCAACCAACAATAGCCTTCGATACTGTTGGTAACTTAGTCAATCTTACCGGAGGACTAAACGATTTATTGCAAAATCCGCTATTGCAAATTTCGCATACCGATGAATATGGAAACGACTGGGCTACTTTCAGATTCAATATAGAAAATGTAAACGCTGCAGGTGGAAGTCAAGTTACTGTCAAGGAACTGGACATTGTATACTCATGGGAAAGAACCCTTGGTGCTGCAAACAATATTGACAGAGAAATGAATCAGGGTATCGCTCTTGGAACAGGAGCAACAGTGGATGTACCGTTGGCTATGAATGCAGAAAGCGGTGGAGCAATTAATCTATCATCACTCGCATTAACCACAGATACTGGATACGATTCAACTGTTACACTGGTTGGAAACCCAGTAGGGCTATATCCGAATGGAGATATCATTGAAGTCATCTCCACTCATTCTGTTGATGGAAGTACAGGAACATCATTCGCTGAAGCAAGATTGAGAATGGAATCCTCAAGTGGTCTTGTTGAACTAGCATTCTCTGAATTATCACTCTTTACTGAGCCTTATGATCCGGATAACCTGGTTACAATGGAATCTTCTTCGTACCAAATCTCAGGAGATGAGATGGAAGTCACATGGAGATTTAGAATCAACACAGCATGGGAAGATACACCTGAACTTCGAATTTACGCCAGCCTAATTGCAACAAACGGTGTAAAGGGACTTCCAGGTGCAGTTGTTCTTGCACCTGCTAATGGAAACGCAATTGAAAACGATGCTATGATATCGAGCTTCGAATTACAGAATAATGCAGGTGTTGCACAAGACCTTACTTCTGCAAGTTCCAATCAAAACATCAGAATGATTGGAACGATTAGACTTGAAGGATTAGAGGTTGCCCCAGACCCAACAGCATACAACTTAAGTCTTCAAAAGTGGGACGTTCAAACCATAAACGGAACCGTGGTTTCAGAATGGATGAATGTAACAAACCTGTCAAACATTATCGGTGGCAACTTCGATTGGAATGTGAATCTTGGTTCGACTGCTGCTGGTGTTGCAACATACAGAGTTCTAATCGATGGTTACTCTGGAGGAGACACATTATGCCCTCCTGCACCTATTGTTTCAGACAGTGATTGTGCAATTCCATTCAACTTGTCGATTGATACTTATTCGCCAACGCTAATCAATATCTCTGTATTGAAAGCATCAAATTATGACCCAACAATATGGTCAAATTGGAGAAACTTGGTAGACGATACTTGGGTATTGCCAAATCAACAACAAAAGGTCAGAATCCTAGCACAAGACATACCTAACCCTCCAACCTCTCTTGACATGTATTACTGGATTGAGTATGAACATGATTACGATGGAGATGGTCTTGCTGATCCTGATGAGTATGACATGGTGACCCTAAACAGCGATGGACAGGCGCCAATAGCAAATTACACTGGAACATTCAGTGATAATGCCAACAAGGGAGAGGAGCCTCCTGGAAAGGTCAGTATCTATGCTGTTGGTAGTGACCTTGGTGGAAACCCAATAGATGGTGGGTCTCCAGGATTCGACAACGATTTGGTAACTTATGTTTCGATGGATGCAAAGACACCAAACATCAGAAATTTCTTCATAGAAGACAATGATGGAAACAGACTACACAACCCTAGCGAAGGTGCTCCTTTCTACCAAGGACCATGGAATATGACCATGTATGCTGGAAAGGAATACCACCTGATTGTTGAAGCCGCTGATGAAAACGGTTGGAGAGATATCAACTACTTCGAAATCGACCTCGGCCCTGACGACATGGTTGTTTATTACTCGCCAAGAAATGAAACTGCGTGGAGTGATACAGACGCAATCACAATCGTGGAGGCAAGCAATGAAAGCAACGGACCTGAAGTTCTGAGAATGGATGGTGGTAGACTAATCGACCCATTCGAAGACGAATTCTATCTAGACTTACCAATCAGAATGAACTGGGACATCGTTGGAATTACTACTACTACATATGTTCCGCAATTGAGAATCAAGGATATGGACAGAGATCCATCCTTGATGAGTGAATCTGGTGGCAGACACAAGCAAAGATGGGTTTACAGTGATGGTATTCAACTTGACTACAGAAACGGAATCTCACCATCTTTCGCAGATGTTTCAGAGCCATTCTCGTCTAACATTGAGATAGCTTCAGTATTCCCAGGAGATACAATCGCGTTTACGGGTCAGTATGCTTACATCGACGGAATTAACAACGGAGTATACGTACTGCCTGAGGGTGAATTCACTGTTGAAATAACAAGAGAACAGGCTTTCATGGATGGAGATAAAGGATACCTTGCCTACCCAGCAGGAGGAGCGGACGGTTCCAAGACTGATGGGCCAACAACTCACGTAATTAACGGTGGAGCATTTACAATAAACGTAACAGCGCCACCTATTTCTAACGATTATCAATATACATTCAGACTGATAAATCTGCCAGACGGTGCTGAAGATTCAACTGCAGCAATTTGTTCTGGAAACAATGCCTTTGGCTGTGGTTCTTTCTCTATCAAGGTTGACGGAACACCTCCAGAAGTCAAGGATAACACATGGACTGCGAAATCTGGAATCAACGGCGAAGACCTTCTAAGCACAATACCTTCTTCAACAATGCATTGTGTTGACGTCCAGGCAATAGTCGAAGAAAACGCTGCTCTGTTAGCAGGTGAAATCAACCTATACTGGTCATTCTACATGGATGCTTCAGCGAATCAAACATGGCCAGTATATGGTCAGAAATTCGGAATTGATCCACTGATGGAGGAATTGAACGTTAAGGTCCAAGGTAGCGATTACCTAGTTTCCGCTGACTGTGTAGATTTGTGGCCTGACCCTGTCGACCCAACACAAGAAGAAATCACAATGGTTGACCTAGTGATGTGGATTGAGGGAAGCGACTCCGCTGGATGGTCAGTCAAGGGAGGAGGGCCTGATTCCTCCGGAGGTGTAAGTTCGATTTACTCTGCAGACCCTGAACACAATTCACAGTACAGATTAGTTCACGAACAGGCTAAGTTCTCTGTGATGGAAGTCAGAATGACTCCAAAAGCACCAGAAGTTGGAGAAACACCTGAACTAGAAATTACGATTCAGAATATTGGAACACAAGACGGAACTATCACAATCGAGATTCAATCGGTTGTCGGTGGAGGATTCCCTACAACGGAAACTACCATAACAACAGATGAGATTTCTCAAGGTAGCCAATTGAATGTATTCATAACCGACCTTGAAGAGTTTGCATCGCCAACAAGCGGCATGTATTTCCTAGTAGTTGAGGCTGAGAGTAATGAGGTTCTTTGGAACGGCTCGCAAAACGGTAAATCATTCAACGTCGCTGTTGCAAGTGATGATGATGGATTCTTGGCAGGAGCAGGAATGCTAGTAGTCATCGGATTGGGAACTTTGATTCTAGTATTGCTAGTTGTTGTTGTTGTACTCGCAAGAAGAGGCGGAGAAGACGGTTCATACGAATATGAGTATGAATACGAAGATGACAAAGAATACGCCGACATTCCAAAAGCAAGGACAGGCCCACCTTCGGCTGGCCCGCCTCCTGCACAGAATGTAGACCCAACTATGGCTGCAGCACTCGCTGAGTTCCCACAATGGGACCAAGCGACTATCCAAGGATACTTTGACCAAGGATGGGACATTGATAGCCTCAAGGATTGGGTCAACAACAATCAGTGATCCAAAATGAATCTAGATTGGGAAGACATCTACTGGAAAGACCCTGATGGAGGAACAATTCTCCTTCACGGCATATTACCAACGGTAGTTTTCCCAAATGGCCTGCGACCAAGAGTTCAATGGCACGGATTAGGTATACTCGCATCCACTGAAGAAGAAGAAGTATGGGCAGAAGAAGAGAAATCTGAAGCAGAAGACCCTGGAATTAACCTTGATAGTGCTATACTCAATGGAGGACTTGATAGTTTATACTTAGAAATGTTGACCTGGGTAGAAGGATTACAGGTTGGTAAATTCCCTGACCCTGAACCAAGAAGGCTTCACAAAGCCGCTAGAACACACGAAAGGCCTGTTTTCTTTATTGAACCTCAAATGTCTGATGACGATTGGGCAGATTTTCTAGAAAAAGAAGCACATGCAATGACTAGGCCTCGAAAATTACTGAAGATTGTTTTCACTGCAAGAAGATGGCGCAAATCGATAAAAAAGGTCAGACCATTAGTTATTGAACAACCTTCAAGGGAGCCAGATGGATTACAAGCAGCCAGTGCTTTAGCTGCTACATGGTGGAAACTAAACAGAGAAAATTCGATTGAAGAATTGAACAATAGAAAGGACATGAGATTTGCAGGAAGATTACGAGGCAGTCTCAAAGAATTACGTGAATTGCATGGAGACGATGCTTTACTTCTTGTTCCAATTCAGCAGGCATGGAGAGAATCGATGTTGAAAGCGTTGGACACTCATCCTGAACCAGAGGAGGTTTCATCACAGAGTTCTTCCTCGGAAGGAGAGGAGGAGTGAAAATGTCTGACAATAATATCGATGTAAGAGTCGAAAATATTCTTGTTCGTTTTAGCGTATCTCCGCCAATCGACCTAGAAGAAGCGGTTGAAAGACTGGGTGGAGTAAAGAACGGTGATGTAATCATCAAATCCTTGGACGCACCCAGGGCAACTATAGTCATCGACGCTCAGGGTAGAATAATTGTTCACGGCACTCATAGAATTGGGGCTGCTAGGGCTGCAGCAAAAGAAATGCTTCTAAGAATGGGTAGGGATGAATCAGGAATGACAACCGAACTCGGCCCTATCGTCGCATCTTTCGAATTCGGGGAAGTTGTCCCTGTCCACGACCTACGTGCTAATCTGCAAAGTGGAACGCAGAGTTTTGATGAAAGACTAGGTTGCATGAGATTAAATGACACACGTCACGACCTTGAATTACTAATCTGGCCAAATGGAAAGTGTGTTGCATTGAATGCAAGACACCCAAATATGGTTGCAATGGCAGCTGTACATTGGAAAACAAAATTTGCTGATAAAAAATCGATGAAGGTGTAGGGAATGGATTGGAATGGACCAATCCTTGACGACCATTTTCACCTAAACAGAAATGGTAGATTTCTTGAGGCTGCAAAGGACTTTCAAAGAGTAGGCGGTACAAACCTAGTATTGGTTCATTGTCCGGATTTTGCATCACCACCAACTACCAGAGATGGGCACAAAGCATCCTATCAAGATACAATAAACATGGCACAAGAAGTAAGAGACCTCGGACTTGGAGTTCGAGTTATACTAGGTCCGCACCCTGCTGCATTTGCACACCAATTCGACTCCTTAGGTGACCGAGCCGAAGAGAATTATTGGGACAGCATAGAAACTGCTCTCGAATTTGTTCACGAAGGAAAGGCTCACGGGATAGGTGAAGTTGGAAGACCACATTGGCCAGTTTCAGATGAAATTTGGAGCCGTTCAAATGCATTGTTAATCGATACAATGAAACTAGCAGCAAAGGAAGGAATTCCCCTACAACTCCATGTTGAAGGAGAATCTGATGAAACGTATGGCGACCTTGCTATCATGGCAGACAAAGCCGGCCTTGACAGGAAAAAATTAGTTCGCCATTATGCTCCAGCAAATGTCGATGCATCCTATACTCATGGGCTAACACCAAGCGTCCTTGCAGGTAGTGGTTCGATTGAGGTAATAATGGATACTTTTGAAAAATCGTCACATGGTTTCATGCTTGAAACTGATTACATGGATGATCTGAGAAGACCAGGTGCTGTTTTAGGACCAAAAACCGTTCCAAAACGCACACGTCAGTTGCTCGAAGCAGGATTGGATGAGGAGATTTTGTACAGGTGTCATAAGGACTTACCTGAGTTAATTTATGGTTCCGAGTGACGATGCATTCTTGACCTACCTCGTACTCGGCTGGCATGGTGGATGAATGAGAAGAGCATTAATTCTCACAATTTTTTTGCTCAGTATAGCCGCCCCTATGAATGCACAAGCACAGATTCCTTCTCCGCTTGGAGTTGAGATCGAATGCACTCAATCTACCATTTCAATAAATGTTCATCCTGAACAAAACGCTCCAGTAAACGTGGTATGTACTGTTACAAACACTGGTGCACTAGCAGAAGAAATTGACCTCGACAGCAATGTCGATGGCAACGATTTCAGCCTTGTGTTATCTGAATCTTCCTTGTCACTTGAAGCAGGAGAAGAAGCAGATTTCACAGCCACTTTCTCTGCTTCTCCAAGAATTGCAGAGGTTACTGAAGACTTCAACATAACCGCAACCATAACCTCAGCAGGGCCAATTCCAATTGGTCAAGCAGGTCAATCCAGTGAAGTTGGAGGTACTGTCAAGTCACTACCATATTCAAGAATCGATTTAGAGGTTTCAAATCCTTCAACTAGAAATATCGAAGTAGAGGAAGAAGCGGTTATACAATTCACTGTTTTCAATGACGGAAATAGAATCGACAACCTTGAGGTAGAGATAATCAATGAAGATGAAATTTTAGAAGCCGGATTCAAGTTTAAATCAGACCCGTTCTTCAGAGCGACTGTAAACCCAGGAACTTCTTCTGAACAAGGAAATATAATACTGATGGCACCAAAAGATGCATCCAGTGAAATCACAGTTAACGTTCAATTGAGAGCTTACTCAAAACTAGATTCCAGTGCAGAAGATGATCAAGTCAGCGTGAGAGTCGTCGTTGCTGAATCCGGCGGAGGAGGAGGCTCGATTGGTATATCCGACTTGAATTCGATTAGCCAAGATAATATTGCCCAAATCGGAATGATCGCTGGCGGTGCATTTGGATTAATTATGCTCCTAGTAATAATCTCAAGACTTTCCAAGAAAGCTGGCAAGCAAAAGATCGCTGCAAAAGAAGCAAAGAAGGCTGCTAAAGCCAACAAGAAAGCAGCAAGAAGAGGAGGAGCGCCTCCTGTCGAAGACTATGACGATGACTTCGACGACGACCTTGATTTCGATGACTTTGACGAAGATGATGACTTCGACTTTGAAGACCTCTAGTGAGCGTTTTCGCTATTTGTAAAGTGTCTTTGAATCGCACTATTTGGTGAAGCAACTACGGTAACAGTCATAGGCGGACTGGTAAAGGAAACACCTACCCTATAGGGTAGGTGCTCATAATGCTTGGATTACAAGGTAAAGTTGCATTTGTATTTGGTGTGGCCAGCGAAGACTCAATCGCTTGGGCTATTTGCAAGAGTCTCGCAGAGGCTGGGGTCACGCTATACCTCGGTTATCAGAAAAGATTCATGTCCAGAGTATTCCAATTAAAGGACAAATTACCTGCTATTGCAGGCTTCTATCCTCTCGATGTTGCATCAGACGCAGACACAAAGGAGTTTTTCGACAGTTTCAGCAAAGAAAATCCTGGAGTTAAAGCGGACATTCTAATCCATGCAATCGGTTTTGCACCTAGAGAATGTTTCGACAGACCAATACTTTTCGTTGATGATGACAAAATCAATACAGCGTTTACAATTTCTGCTAACTCCTTACAGAGATGTCTGAAATTCGCATTACCATACCTCAATCCAGGTTCTTCAACAATCACTTTGACCTATGCAGCATCGACAAGATATGTTCCCTCATATGGAATAATGAGCATGGCTAAAGCTGCACTCGAATGCTGGACAAGAGAACTTGCTTGCCATTTGGGACCTGAAGGCCACAGAGTAAATTCAATCTCCAGTGGCCCGATTAGAACTATTGCTGCAAGCGGGATACCTGGCTTTGACAACATCCTAGATCACGTTGCAGAAAACGCTCCACTCAGAAGAAATGTCACTCAGAGTGATGTTGCAGGATGCACAACATGGCTTGCAAGCCAACTATCTGCAGGAGTTACAGGTCAGTGTATTCATGTCGATGCAGGCTACTCGATAACGATGGTTCCTTCGAGTATCATGGGGGAGTGAACATGACAATTACAACCAAAGATGGCAAGGAATGCGACGGCTTAGACCAAGCTCCATTCGAACCGATTGCAGTTATTGGCATGGCTGCATTAATGCCAGATGCTACCAGTATCGAAGAGTTCTGGCAGAACATAATCGATGCACATGTCTCCATTAAAGAAGTCCCATCCCATCGCTGGGATCCTAAAATTTACTGGGAACAAAGTGGCCCTGGGAAGGTAACTGAAGGAAAGACATACTCAAAGATTGGAGGATTCGTTGAAGAATATGAATTCGATTGGAGGAGATGGAGACAACCTCCTGGCTCAATACCTCAAATCGACCCATGCCAATTATGGGCTGTAACCGTTTCTGCAGATGCTCTAGACGACGCAGGATATGGCGAAGGCGGCAAAGTCCTAGACAGAGCCAGAACTGGTGTGGTTTTCGCTAATGCTCTTGGCGGCGAAAATCGATCTGAATCAAACCTTAGAGTATTCAGCCAAGAGATGAGAAAAATCGCAATTGACAACGGAGTGACACCTGAGCAGGCAGACGCTATGGTTGAGAAAATATGTGAAGGCAAACCACGAATCAATGAGGACACAATGCCTGGTGAACTAGCAAATGTAGTGAGCGGAAGAGTCGCAAACTTGCTAGACTTACAGGGACCAAATTACTCAACAGATGCAGCATGCGCATCTTCAATGGCTGCATTACTCGATGCTTGCAGACTATTGCAGAACAGACAAGTTGACACGATGTTAGCTGGTGCTACTGACAGATGCATGGAGGCGCCAACATATGCTAAATTTAGTGCAATTGGTGCGCTATCAGCAACTCATTCTACGCCTTTCGATGCTAAAGCAAATGGTTTCGTGATGGGTGAAGGTGCTGGTGTTTTACTTCTCAAGAGGCTATCAGATGCGATTCGAGATGATGACGATATCAAAGCAATCATTCGTGGCGTAGGCGGTTCTTCTGATGGAAGAGGCAAGGGCATTACTGCACCTAGCCAGCGTGGACAGGTTCAAGCGGTTAGTCGAGCATATTCCCAAGCGGGCTATGAGCCGGCAACTGTCGAATTAGTCGAAGCACATGGCACTTCTACAAAGGTTGGAGACGCTACTGAATTATCCACATTGTCCATGCTTTGGAATGGCTTAGATGGCGGTGACCACATCGCCGTTGGCTCAGTAAAGAGCCAGATTGGACACCTGAAAGCAGCTGCTGGAATTGCAGGAATAATGAAGGCCTGTAATGCGCTTTACTACAAAACAATCCCGCCCAGTGCTGGATTTGTTGACCCGAATCCTACTGTTGAATGGAATGAAATCCCGTTCTTTGTTCCTACAGAAGCTAGAGATTGGCCAGAACCTGAGTCTCATCCCAGGAGAGCAGGAATTTCTGCATTCGGCTTTGGCGGCACTAATTTCCACGTTGCATTGGAAGATTATGTTCCTTCGTACCATGCAGAAATGGCTCAGCATTGGGAAACCAAATGGAAAACATATTCTGGATTCGAAGAAAATTCAGGTGAATTGAATGCTACAATGACGCATGAAGAGTTGAAGGAAGTCGAAGGCGGAATGTTGCTGTTATCTGGCAAATCCACTGAACAAATTCTAAGCAAATTATCACAGATTTCGATTCCTTCTGTTAATTTCGACAATGATCCTTGTGGCGTAAGGCTATCTTTTGAACTCCAAAATCACTGGTCATACGATGCAAGCGATAGCGTAAGGATGGCTCTGATTGCAACAAGTTGGGCGGAGTTATCAAAACGCATCGATCTAGTTAGCAAGGCTATTGCCGACAAAGGCAAGTGGGGATTCCTTGCCAGTCAAGGAATATTGGTCACAGATGAAGATGCCATGCCGGAAGGTGCTAAGGTAGCACACATGTATCCTGGTCAAGGAAGCCAGTATGTCGGAATGACACTTGACCTATACAAGAGATTCAAAGGAGTGCAAGACGTTTGGGCGAAATCTGACATCACGATGTCGGATGTGCTTGATGGTGAAACACTGTCTTCTTTCGTGTTGAGAACAAATCTTAGCGATGAAGAAAAGAAAGAGGCTGAATACAAATTAAAGCAAACAGAGTACACTCAGCCCGCAATGTTAACCGCAGACCTTGCTATCGAATCAGCATTGAATGCATATGGGTTCAAACCAGACATGGTTGCTGGACATAGCCTTGGAGAATACGCTGCTTTGATGAGCGCAGGAATACTTGACATGGACGGTGCGCTAAGAGCGGCAGCAGCACGTGGCACAGAAATGGGTAGTGTTGAAATCGATGACAAAGGACTGATGGCTAGCGTTACTGCTCCTTACGAAAGAATCGCAGAAATAATCGAGGAAATCGATGGGTATGTTATCGCCGCAAACAAGAATTCACCGAAAATGACTGTAATCGCAGGAGAGAGTGAACCGGTAAAGCAGGCTATGTCTAAATTTGAGGCGGAAGGCTTCCAATGTGTGCAACTTGCTACAAGTCACGCTTTCCATTCTAGAATAGTAGCACCGGCTAATGAACCACTACGCCGATTCCTTGAGGGATTAGATATCAGATGGCCTTCGATACCGATCACAAGTAACGTTGACGGAGAATGGTATCCAATGGATGACGGTGGAGATTCTAAGACTGCTATTTTATCCAAATTGGCTCCGCAAATGGCATCCAGCGTTGAGTGGACTAAGCAAGTAAATTCAATGTATGAAGCAGGTGCAAGAATTTTCTTAGAAGTTGGTCCAAAGCGTGCATTGACTGTTTTCGCAACCCAGATTTTAGAAGAAATGCCTTCCATTTCTGTAATGACCAATCACCCGAAAACAGGTGGCATAACCTCACTATTAACCGCACTTGGAACCATGGCACTTGCTGGAAGAGTTCCCAAGAAATTAGATGAAAACGACCCGAGCTTGACTGAAGCATTTAGAGCAGGCCCTATTGAAGCGAGTTCAGGTATTACGAAACCAGCAAAACCACTCAAAGACAGGAGTAGACCGCTGCCCTCAAAGGGAGGCATGACTGCTACCCAAACAATCACTGTAAAGGCGGACACCTATGTTGATCCTGATGCAGCAAAGAAAAACTTAGTTGGAAGTTTAATTTCAACCCACTGTGGCTATCCTGCCAAATTCTGTCAGGGTAATGTCAACATGAGAGAGGTACTAGGGATGACCGACTCTCAGATTCAGTCAGTCATTCAAACAGTTCATTCCAGTTGTCAAACAGACCCTGAATGGGACGTGTCTACGGCAACTACAGTTGCAGACATTACCAGATGGATTGTATCGGCACCTGCAGACACAACTTCTGCAAGTATGATGAAGGCAGACAATAGGGGGCAAGATCCATTCGTAATCACTGGTGTATCGCTCGGCCTACCTGGTGGAGAGAGAGTTTTCGACGAGGGTAATTTCGAGAAATTAATTCGAGGGGAGACATGTATTTCAGAAGTAACTGATGACTACAAACAGAGATTGCTTGACAAAAACATTGTTCGATTAATCAAAGGAAGAGATGGAAGCGTAGGCATGGATGCTGCCAAAGAATTTGGCGACATACCACAACTAGCTGGAGTAAAATCTGCATTTGACCCAGAAACCGAATTTGGCATCAATGGAAAGATTGCTGCTGCATGGGACATAGCAACTCAACTCGCCTGTGCAGCAGGATTGATTGCACTCAGAGATGCAGGCATTCCGTTAACTCCAGTTGAACAAGTTGGAAAGGGCGGATTAAGACTAATCAAATCATGGGAAGTTCCGTCCGTATACAGAGATAGGACTGGAATTGTGTTCGCATCCTGTTTCGCCGGCCACCAAATGGCAGCCAAGCATGCCAAGGTGAATGGAGATGATGGAGAAGGTCGATTCGACAGAAGGTACCTATTCCAAATCCTGAATATGGGTCATTCACAATTTGCTCAACATGTAGGAATTCGTGGACCTAACACTACAATTAACCTAGCATGCGCCTCTGCAACCGCTGCTTTTGGAGTAGCAGAAGATTGGCTGGCTAACGACAGGTGTGACAGAGTTGTCATCGTTTCAGCTGATGACGTCACGGGTGACGACATGTGGGAATGGATTGGCTCTGGATTCGCATCCAGTGGCGCTGCTGCTACAAACAATGTAGTTGAAGATACTGCGTTACCATTCGACAAAAGAAGGAATGGTTTGGTTCTGGGCATGGGCGCAGCAGCGTTTGTAGTTGAGAGAAAATCTGAATCTGATGCAAGAGGTGTTCAACCAATTGCAGAACTACTTGGAACAAGAATTGCCAACTCTGCATTCCACGGAACTAGACTTGATGTCGACCATGTAGCACAAACTGTTGATGATTTCATTGGAGAAATGGAGAATCAATGGTCTATTGACAGGCATCAAATGGCTCCAGATACGGTATTCTTCTCACACGAAACATATACTCCGGCCAGAGGCGGTTCTGCTCAAGCAGAAGTCAAAGCGCTCAGAGACACATTCGGAAAGAGTGCAGACGCTCTCGTTATTGCAAATACCAAAGGTTTCACTGGCCACCCGATGGGAGTCGGAATTGAAGATGCTTCAATGTTCTACGGTTTGTTAACAGGAAAGATTCCACCTATAGCAAATCACAAGGAAGAAGATCCTGAACTTGGTAATCTAAACCTATCCAAGGGTGGAAGTTATTCCAATTTGAAGTATGGAATTCGATTTGCGGCTGGCTTTGGAAGCCAAATCGCATTATCACTAGTCAGAAAATATGAATTCCAAGGTGAAAGAATCAACAAACAGAAATTGATTTCTTGGAATCAGGCATTAGCAGGCACACAAGAATTGGAATTAAGAATTCTACAAAACAAATTGGTTGCATATGTCGACGGTGAAAATAATCTACATGGAGGGGTGCAAGGAGAAGTTTATGCCGTCCCTGATAAGAATCAACCAGCGGCTCCAGTTGTTCATGCTACACCTGAACCTGAACCAACTCCAGCACCTACATCAGCACCTGCTGCGCCAGCGCCTGCTGCACCAGCGCCAGCAGCCAATGTTTCTGGCGACATCAATCAGGCAGTAATTGATGTTGTAGTCAAACACACTGGATATCCTGCAGACTTTGTTGAATTAGACCAAGACCTGGAAGGCGAGTTGGGAATTGACACTGTGAAACAGGCTGAAATTATGGCCGATATTAGATCTCAATTCAATCTACCAGTAGATGAGGATTTCATACTATCAGACTACCCTACATTGAATCACATGATAGGCTACATTCACAAGATGACTGGAGGAGAAGCGCCTGCTCCTGCTGCGGTTACACAAGCCCCTGAACCGGAGGTTGTAGCAGTACCAGAACCAAAACCAGAGCCTGTTGCAACATCTGCACCTGTAGTTG